>JAESFL010000066.1_pt1 | contig 124633 bp, 115 predicted proteins | sample 9269401 | NCBI WGS metagenome assembly JAESFL01 (sample SAMN14506025, study PRJNA617098) | algae metagenome | isolation source: Gloeocapsa sp. UFS-A4-WI-NPMV-4B04 and co-occurring heterotrophs from desert... | place: USA: Utah | collected 2006-10-01 | reverse complement strand
GCTTCAACTGCTTCGGGGAGGCAGGCCGACGGGTTCCGCGCGGCGGTCCCTTTCGGATTCGAGGAATCACACGGCTCCCGCCCGTGCCGGACCTGTCGGCGAAGGCCGACATCGCGGGGTCATTGCCGCGACTTCAGTCGCCGGGCCGGGTACACGCCCCGCGGCACACACCCGCCCTATGACCGATCTACTTTCGCACTTTCGCACTTTCGCACTTTCGCACTTTCGCACTTTCGCACTTTCGCACTTTCGCACTTTCGCACTTTCGCACTTTCGCACTTTCGCACTTTCGCACTTCCGCACTTCCGCACTTTCGCACTTCCGTCCGTCTACCACCCGTTGCGCGGCGTGATCCCGATGGCGCGGTTCAGCTCGTCGGGGCGGTAGAAGACGCCGTCCTTCATCACCAGCTCCACGTTGCGGATGTCGGCCACGCGGGCGGCGGGATCGCCATCCACCAGCACCAGGTCCGCCAGCTTGCCGGGGGCCACCGACCCCAGGTCCGCCTCGCGCCCCGCCACCCGCGCCGAGCCGATCGTGGCGATCTGCATCACCTCGTTGGCGGGAATGCCGGCCTGCTCGTACAGCTCCAGCTCGTGGTGCAGGGCGAACCCCGCCATGGCGTCCGTCCCCGGCACGATGCGGACGCCGGCGCGGTGCAGCATGGCCGTCAGCTCCAGGAACGCGCGGAACGACTCGCGGTAGCGCTGGTCCATCCCCTCCGGCACGGGCAGTCCCCCGCCCCGCAGCCCGCGCTGCACCGATGGCGGCAGCCGCGACGCGATGGGCGCCAGCACGGGGTCCAGCTCCCCCGCCCGGGCCGTGAACAGCCGCTCGAAGGCGTTCAGCGTGGGGTCCAGCACCGTGCCGCGCTCCCGCAGCAGGGCGATGAACGCCTGCACGGAATCCGACTGCAGGTCCAGCTCCAGGGCGTGCTGCGCGGGGCCGCTGAAGCGCTGCGGCGTGCGCGTGTCCAGCGTGTCGCTCAGGAAGTTGAGGAACAGCATGTTGGCGTGCTGGATCTCGTCGAACCCCGCGCGCACGGCCTGCGCCGCCGTCATCCCCTCGGGGATGTGGCCGCTCAGCTTCATCCCGCGCGCGTGCGCCGCCTGGGCAATGACGGGCACCAGCTCCGGCTTGAGCGAGCTGTACACCTTGATGTGCGTGTAGCCGTGGTCCGCGTACCAGGCCACGTGTGCCCCCGCCTGCTCCTCGTTGTCCGCGCGCAGCCCCGTGGGCCCCGCAAACGGCCCGGAGCCGTCGATGAAGCCCGCCATCACCACCACGCGCGGCCCCACCTTGGTGCCCGCGTTCCACTCCGCCGCCACCTGCGGAAACACCGTCGTGTCGTTGGCCAGGTCGCGCACGCTGGTGACGCCGGCCGCCAGGTGCATGGGCCCGTCCGTGAGCCCCATGTGCACGTGCATGTCGAACAGGCCCGGCAGCAGCGCCTTGCCCGCCGCGTCGATCACCTGCGCCCCCGCGGGAACGGCCACGCTGCCGTCCGGCCCCACCGCCTCAATGCGGTTGCCGCGCACGACCACCGTGGTTCCCGGCCGGCTGCGCCCCGTCTCGGCGTCGAAGAGGTTGGCGTTGCGAAAGACGACGGGCCCGCTGGGGCGGTGCGACAGGGTGCTCCCCATCTGCGCGCCCCACGCGGCCTCGGCCGCCTGGTCGGCGCGGAACAGGTCGGGGAGCGCGGCCTCCCACCCCTCGCGCACCCACGCCAGCCAGTCGCCGCCCTGCGCGAACAGGCCGCCGTCCTCGCCCATCCACACGGTCGCGGGCGAAAAGCCGAAGCCGTGGATGAGGTACTGGCGGACGGTCTGCGTGCGCCCGCCCGCGCTCACCCGCAGCTCGGTGCCGGGCTCCAGGCGCAGGCGCCCCTCCGGAAGCATGGGGAGGGTGCGGTCCGGCGAGGCGAGAAGCGCCCGCGGCAGCAGGCCGTTCTCCACCGAGGCGTCCAGGGCGGCATACCACGCGGGGCCGCTCACGGGCTTCTCGCCGCGGTCGGCGTCGTTCTCCCACACCGCGCGGCCGTCGCGCACCTCGAAGCGCTCGCGGACGCGCGCCTTGTAGTAGTTCACGCCCTCCGCCTCGATGAGCACGGGCAGCCCCCGCGCGTCCAGGCGGATGCGGGTGTGGATGGCGGGGCCCCGGCCCCGGTCGTTGTATTCCATCCGCGAGTGCAGCGTGCCGTCGGCGTCGCGCCAGATCAGCTCCTGCCCCGTCTCGCGCCCAGCCGAGACGGCCACGTAGCGCACGGTGTCGCCGGGGGCGGGCAGGGGCGCGGCGTTCTGCGCCGCGGCGGAAAGCGGCAGCACCGACAGCGCCAGGGTGAGCAGCGGGGTTCTCATGTGGATCGTCGGATTGGGAGAGGAGAGGGACCGGCACGCGGCGGCCCGGCCGGGCCCGCGCGGCATGCCCCTACGATGCACGTCGCGGTGCCCGCTGTCCAGCACCCCGGCACCATCCGCGGAACACGGAGGCCGATAAGGGATGGATGGAGCGGATGAACGGCGGCGGCGACGGCGTCGGGCACGGCGCGCGGGGGACGCGGATGCAGGGCTGTCAGAAATTCGCGACCCGGTCCGTTCCATCGTGCGCTCGGGGGGGCGCTGCAGGGGCCGGATCGGCCGATCGAGGGGGATGTGCGGCGGGGGGCTTCACATCCGGGGGCTGCGTGCTTATATTCTGCGCCCCGCGGGTCACCGGGACGGAGCGCTGCTCCGAAGCAAGGTGGCCCGCGGGGCTTGCGCGCCACGAAGAAGTTTGCTAAACTTGTGGCTCGCAACTGGTTAGGCACCGATAGCTCAACTGGCAGAGCAGGGGACTCTTAATCCCAAGGTTGTAGGTTCGATTCCTACTCGGTGCACTGTGAGTGCGCGCCCATAGCTCAGCTGGATAGAGCGTCTGACTACGGATCAGAAGGTCGGGAGTTCGAATCTCTCTGGGCGCACTGAAGGTGTTGTACGCGTGTCGGGTGGTACATGCTCCTGTGGCGGAATTGGTAGACGCGCTAGATTCAGGATCTAGTGGGCGCAAGCTCGTGGAGGTTCGAGTCCTCTCGGGAGCACTGGTGGTGATGAAGTAGATGTGAGCCCCGTTCGTCTAGTGGCCTAGGACATAGCCCTCTCAAGGCTAAAACACGGGTTCGATTCCCGTACGGGGTACTTTGAAAGTCGTTTTCCAGGCATTGTCGCGGGGTGGAGCAGCCTGGTAGCTCGTCGGGCTCATAACCCGAAGGTCGCGGGTTCGAATCCCGCCCCCGCTATTGTGCGCTCGCTTAGCTCAGCTGGTCCAGAGCGCTCGCTTCACACGCGAGAGGTCGCAGGTTCGAATCCTGCAGCGAGCACTGTCGGAACGGAGTGCGGGCATAGCTCAGTTGGTAGAGCGCAACCTTGCCAAGGTTGAGGTCGCCGGTTCGAGTCCGGTTGCCCGCTCTGTAGGTCGGTAAGCCCACTTAGCTCAGTCGGTTAGAGCACCTGACTGTTAATCAGGGGGTCCTAGGTTCGAGTCCTAGAGTGGGCGCTCTCGTACGTCGAGGCCCGGAAGCCGCTTAGGCTTCCGGGCCTCGTTTGCTTGCTCCTGTACCGTTGGCGAGTCGGTTGGCGTGATTCCCCGCCGCTGCCATCGGAGGCACGGGCGTGCCCGAAGAAGGATGGCGCGCCGAAATGGAGCTATGTAGCGCGACAGGTTGGCTATCAAGGGCGATTCCTCGATCTTTCAGCAAAGGGCGTGCGGCTTGGCGTTGAGGGCCCCACCCCCACCGATGAGAGATCGGCCTGCAGATCATCCGAAGCGAGAGTAGAGCATGGCAGCGGTCGAATTCCGTGATCCCCGGAGCGAGCGGATCTACCGTCGCCTGCTCCAGATCGGAGCGGGCCCGGCGGCGTTCTTTGCTGATGCGTACCAGTTGATGGGTGGGGGGGGTCGCGCTCGCGACGGGGGGGGCACATGGTTGGGCACGCACTGCGCGAACTCGAGAGCGGAGTACGCTCGGTACTTGCCGCTGCTACAAGTGCGCCAGCGGGCCAGCACCCAAGCGGGACCAAGGTCACCGCCGAGGACATCGTACGTCACATTGCGGGCGCGCTGCAGTTGGAAGGAAGCGTTATCGAAGGGTGGATTTCGTTGACTGTCTCACTTCATGGCATTGCCCACCGGAGGAACCTTCTCGCGCCGCGGCCAGCCGATGATCGGCTGAAGGAAACGTGGTTGACCATGCTGTCCGTTCTAGACCAGGTGCTTGATCGCTTCGAAAGCCGATACGCAGACGTTTTCACCCGGCTGGACCGGCTTGTGGCGGTGACTCACCCGACACGTGCTGAGCTGGACGAATTCACCAAGACAATTCCGCACACGCCGCAGGTGCTGGACTACTTCTTTGCGCGTCTGACGAGCTCAGGCTGGTTCCCAGGCCTGATGAAGCGCGGGGCTTTCGACGACCCCCCAGCACCGGTCGAAGATCTTGAGCAGGGGACTGTCAGCTTCCCCGGGTGGCCTGCAGCCGTGTACTTGAGGCGTATGGCGGATGGGTATCCGGAGGAGGTAAGCCAGATCCTAACGTCACTCCGGACAACGAACCCACGGGTGCAGGACCAAGCTGTGGAGGTCGCGCTGGAACTTTCCGTGAGGCATGCGGTTGCGACGGCACCTCGAATCCAGGAGTGGATTCCCGGAATGGTGAGTTTCCGGTTCTTCGGCGAGCCTGTAGTCGCGCTCGCCAACCGATTGGCGTCATCTGGCGAGGGGAGCGCCGCCGCCGCCCTCGTTCGGGCGCTCCTTGCGCCGCCCGAGCCCCAGGAGCCGGATGGGCGGATGCGCTGGACGCGTGAGGAAGTTCCCTACCACCTGGGAGAGGGGGCGAAAGAGCTTTTCTCGAAGCTCGCGCCAGTCTTGGGCGCAGCCGTTGTGGAACTCATCGGTGAGCCATTGGAACGGCGCCTCGGAGCGGATGGTGCAGACGTAGGCACAGAGCACCGCCCCGAGGAGCCTTTAGGCGTCCGGGATCATTCTACGGTATGGCTACCGCACGTCGGGTCGGTGCCGTCTTTCCGATCGGGCGAGATGCTGGCCTTTCTCGCGCTTCATCTCCGGCGTGTGCTGGACGAACTCGTCGGCCTGGGAATCCCCGTCAGCGATGTCGCAGCCGCCTTGCGACAGCGGCGAACACTCCTGTTTCGACGCATCGAACTCGACTTTATCGCAGGACATGCCGCGGCGGCTTCCGAGTTGGCAAGGCTGGCGGTGCTGGACCGGCGCTTGTTCGATGAGCCGGAGGTGCGCGCCGAGTACGCAGTGCTGGTTGCGAGTGTGTTCGGGCTGCTGAAGCACGACGAACAGGAGCAGTTCCTCGGCTGGGTGGCCGAGGGACGGGACTTCTTATGGGAGCCCAACGAGTCCCTCCGCAGAGCGTGGCGCGAGTCCCAGGAGCGTGGCGCGAGTCCCAGGAGCGCGACTGGCTCTCCGTCTTGTCCCCGCATCTGGACGCGCGGCGCACTGCCCGCCTTAAGTTCCTTCTCGAGGAGCATGGCGAGCCGCGCCCGATCTTCCGGAACGAGCCGACGATCGGGTTGTGGAGCGGCCCAACCAGCCCTGTAGAACAGACTGACGTTGCAGCGATGTCGGTGGACGAACTGCTGTCGTTCGTGCGGGCGTGGCTTCCGGAGCGCTCGCCGATGTCTCCGTCGCATGAGGGCTTGGCGCGGGCGATCACCGAGGTTGTCGCTAACACCCCGGAACGCTACGCAGATCGTGCTGCTGATTTTGCCGGGCTGGACCCGACGTACGTCCGCGCGATTTTGAACGGGTTTGAGAACGCTCTGAGAGAGAAACGCTACTTTTCTTGGGCGTCGGTGATCACGCTGGCGGGTTGGCTGATGCTGCAGCCGGTTGGGCTGGACGAACCCGCGACGGGTGCCAGTTTGGACCAGGACAGCGATTTCCGGCCTGCTCGGAAGGCCGTCGCAAGCCTCCTCAAGCGGGGGCTCGCCCTTCGCGATTCCGGCGGCCCTCCGCTGGAGGAGCGTGAGAGGCTGTGGGAGGTGACCCGTCGGCTTGCGCAAGACATGAATCCCTCCCGGGAGTACGAGGCTCGCTGGGGCGGGGAGAACATGGATCCGGCAACCCTGGCGCTGAACACCGTCCGTCCGTCGGCGATCACGGCCGCGATCGCATATGCTTTCTGGGTGAACCACCACATCAACGGTCTGGAGCAGCCGATTGGAATGGAAGCGGTGCCCGAACTCAGGGAACTGCTAGAACGCACACTCGATCCAGGGCAGGATCCGTCGCCAGCGGTTCGCGCGGCGATCGGTTACGAGCTGGGCCAGCTCATCTGGTTCGACGACGCTTGGGTGAAGCGCGTGCAGGACCTGTTCTTCCCTATGGGCGCTGAGCTGCTGCCGCTCCGCTTGGCGCTGTTCGATACCTTCTTGAAGTACGGCTGGAAGTCGCCGAAGGTCGTGGAGACCGTCCCGGAAGAGTATCGAGCCGCCATTCTCAGAGCCGGACTCGATCGAGGCACTCCCCGGCGCGATCAGCCGGACAACGAGCTGGCTGATCATCTTATGACCCTCTACTGGTGGGGCGTTCTGCCGCTCATAGGCGAGCCCGGCCTCATCAGGATGTTCTTCTCTGTGGTACCCGCCGAGTTCCGGAAGCGAGCAATCCACTACGTCGGATGGTCACTGTTTCAAACCCAGAAGCCGGTGGAGCCCGAGTCCTTCACGCGGCTGCGGGATCTCTGGGAATGGCGGACTGCAGAGTTGCAGAAGGGAATTGCCTCCGCGGACGAGGCCTCCGGTGCACGAGGCGAGTTGTCTGAATATGGCTGGTGGTTCGCTTCTCGAGCGTTTGACCTCGGCTGGGCGCTGGCCCAACTCCAGGTGGTTCTGCGACACATCGGAAGCGTCGAGTGGGCCCACGAAGTCGCACGTTATCTGGCTGATGTGGTGGATGAACGTCCGAGAGACGTGATCGATACGCTCGCATTGTTCGATCCGACCGGAGGCGCTGATCTCCGGTCAGTGCACTACTGGCTCGACCACGCCACCAACATCTTGCGGCGCTGCTTGTCGGACGATGATCCTTCCATCAGGGAGTCCGCCACCCAGCTGATTCACCGCTGGGTCGCACACGGACATCTCCGGCTTCGCGATCTGCTTGGCTGATGCCCCGCACCTGGTGAGGATCCGCCTGCGCTGCAACGCTCGGGTCAACAGCTTGAATAGCCGCGGTTTCGAGGCGTTCCAGTGATGCATAATTGTGCAATACGATACGCGGCCAATGCAGCGGCCCGGGACTCGCGGCTCCGGGGCCTGATCTTCGCTCGTTCTTAGACCGACCGTCGACCAATGGTGCCTATGGGCTCCCCCGGTCCCTCCTGAGCCGATGTGTCGGCTCCAGCACCACCTTCCGGACCGTCTCCGGATCCTCGTGCAGATAGCTTTTCAGCGACCGCTCGTCCTTCCACCCGCCCGCCGCCGCGATGTCGGCGAGCGGGTAGTTTTTTCTCTCCGTGACCCATTTCCGCCGGAACGGGTGCCAAAGCCCGCCGGGCTCCGGCTGGAAGCCGGCCGCGTCGTAGCAGTCGCGCAGCCAGTCGTCGAGCAGCTCGCGGCGGCACGGCTTCCGGGGGTCCTCCGGCGAGGGGAACACCCAGTCGTCCGGAGCGGCGCCTGCCGGTCGGATGGCCAGCAGCGCATCGCGCACGGCCGCCGAGATCGGGCGCAGGAGCGCCGTCTTGCCCTTGTCGAACTCGCCCGGCCACTGGATGGCACCGTATGCCTCCTGATCGAACCGGACGTTGCGCCAGCGGAGCCGCCGCCACGCCGACAGACGTCGGCCGGTTCCTTCCGCGACGATGAGCGCAGCCTTGACCAGCGGATTCAGCGTGTCTACCGCGGCGAGCAGGAGGAGGTAATCGTCCTCGGTGACGAGCGGTCGCCGCGGGTTCCGCTCCTTCGGGAACGGCACGCCGAAGAGCGGGTTGGCCGAGAGGAGCTGCACGCCCTGTGCGTTCTTGGCGCCACGCGCCCAGTTCAGCATGGTCCGGAGGGCCACCAGGTCGGCCTCCGCAGTGCGGTCGCCGACCTGGCGGCCGGGCATGACGCCCAGCATGCGGCCGGAGCCCGCCTTGCGGTCGCGGGTGAAGCGGCGCACGTCCTCTGCTCCGAGCGACACGGCGAGCCTGGCGCTTCCCAAGTACTCCACGACGCGGCGCAGCTTTCGTTCGTCCTCGGTCCGGGCACGCGTGCCCTTTGCCGCGTGCGCCTCGCTGGCGAGGTACCTGACGAGGAGCACGCCGAGCGTGATCCGGTCCTGCTCGACTGCGCCCTCCGTCGCACGGAGGTGCGCGATCAGCTCGTGCGCCTGGCTGATCGCCTTCTCCCGGTCCTTGTGGCCGAGTGACTTCTTGTCTTCCCTGCCCTCCACCCAGATCGAGCGGTAGAGGTTGCTGTCCGGATACAGCTCGAAGAGGCGCACGGTGAACCCGTACTCGCCGACCGATTGGCTCCAGCACTTCTTCTGCTTCTTCTTCGAAACGCTCTTCTTCGCCACCGAATCTCCTCGTGCCCAGCGGCTGCGGGTGGCTTTCATCGCGCTCCCCGCTTTGCTGCGATGGAGACGGCGTCCGCCGCCGGGTCGTACCCGCGCGTGAGCGCGGGCAGGTCGCCGCGGCGGACGCGGTGGCGACCGCGCTCGGCCGGCCGCCGGTCTGGCAGCGCACCGGCGCGGAGCGCGCGCCGCACCGTCTCCTCGCATCGCCCGGTCACGGCGGCCGCCTCGGCCACGTCGACCTCGGCGTCCAGCCACTCCCGTGCTTCTCCAATGAACTGGACGAGGAGGCGGCACCGTGCGGCCGCGGCCGCCTCTGCGCCGTTCTCGCGCAGCACGCGGTTCTCGTCTTCAGCGCGGTGTATCCAGGCCTCCATCCAGGGCTCCAGCCCCTTCGGAAGCTCTGGGAGTACGAATGCCGCGCCGGCTGGGCCGGGCGCGGCAGAAGCGATCGTCATCGTCTTTTCGTGATGAGCGCCTGACCGAGGGGTCAGGCGCGGTTGGCGGGTGTGGAACCGGCGGGAGCGGCGCCCGGGGCGCAGGCGCAAGCGGCGAGTCGCGCCTGCGCGTCAGCCGGGCGGCCGCGGCGGCTCGGCCATCTCCTTCTGCCATCTTGCGAAGTCTTCGTCGCGCCAGCCCTGCAGGCGGTCCACGAGCGCGCGCAGTTCCGGGTCGCCGGCCATCCGGGCCTTGCTGGCCAGCCGCGCCGCGCGGCCGCCCTCGCCCATCTCCTCGGCCACCAGCTCCAGCAGCTTGGCGACTCCTGCCTGATGCGTCACTGCCACGGCCAGCGCGCGCTGCGTGGGCTTCTTCACGGGCTTCTTCGGCTTCGCCATCGTCTTTTGCGGAAGGGTCTCCCGATGCGATCGGGGTGGCAGATCAAGATCATCGCTGCCCCGCCTCCTCTTCTGCCCCATCCCGTAGCCTGCCGCCGCCGCGGCGGCCGCCCGATTCTCATTGCTGCCTGCTCATAGTTCCCGAGTTCGGCGGTCCCGGTCCGGCGGGGGTCACGGGCGGCGCAGGGCTCGGTCTGCGGCCGTACCGGCCGCAGACGGAAAGGGGAAGGGGCAGAAGAGGAAGGTTGCGTTCCGAGGGGATGGGACGCGGGTTGGCGGAGCGGACGATGTGGAAGGTCGGTGGGTGGGCGGCTCGTGCGGTGCCGACGGATCGTCCGTCTCTCTGGGGAGCGCTGTAGCTCCCCCTGGATACCGTCCGCCGGGAGGTCCCGATGCCCCGATCCGCCCAGTCCCGCCGCCGCGTCACCAGCGTCGCCGTCGCCCAGTCGAGCGAGCCGCTGGACCTGCACGACCTGGCGAGCGTGCTCGCACGTGCGCTCCTGGCCGGCGGCGGCGCGCCGCCGTCCGCCGAGCCCGGGGACAGCGCAACCACACCATCACGGGAAAGAGAGAGCGAACGACTGACGAACAGAACCCCGAAACGCCCAACCACCGCGTCCCAGAGGACATCGCGAGCCAGCCGGCGGTTGGCCGGGACCGGCCGGAGCAGGCGATCCCCCGCGACGGCGCCCTAGTGGCAGACGACGTCGCCGAGTTGTTGATGGCCAGGGTTGGCAACGTCGCCGCCGCCCGCGAGAGAGAGGCTCTCGCCAGGCGCGCTCGGCTCGTTAGGCGGCGGTGTCTGGAGCGGGGCTACTGGGTTGGCGGACACGCGCCCTACGGGCTCGTCCGTGCGCTCGTCGAGACGGGGACGGGGGCCGTCCTCCGCGTCCTTGCGCGGGGCGAGAGCGTCAAGCTCCCAGGCGCCGGCATCTCATTGCGGCAGGGGCCGGTGGAGCAGGTCGCCTCCGTCCGGCTGCTCTTCGACGGCATCGAGGCCGGCCAGAGCCTCAGCTCGCTCGCCGACGAGCTCAACCTGCGCAAAGTGCCCCCGCCAAGCCTTGCCCGGCGCGGAGCCGCCGACACGTCCGAGCCGGGTCGGCCCGAGAGGAAGTGGAATCGCTCGACCGTGTCGGGCATCCTCAGGAACGAACTCTACATTGGCGTGCTGGTCTTCGGCCGTCTTCAGCCGGGCGATGCCCGAGGCGACGGTGATACGCGGGACAGCGGCCTGGGACCTGTTCGTATCGAGGGGTTCTACCCGGACCCGCCCATCTCGCGCGAGCAGTTTGCGCGCGTGCAGGAGCGCTTGGCCGCGCGGGCGCCGCATGCACGCAAGCGTATGCTGCGGGAGGAGGGCGGATGACAAAGGCGTTACGCCCTGCCGGGTTCTACGGCCGTGTTTCCGAGGACGACGAGGAGAGCATCGAGAGCCAGCTGGCGATCTGCCGCGAGATTGCGGCTGCAGACGGGCATTACATCCCGGACGCGCCCGGCTTCCAGTTCGCGGACGTCCATGTGCGCGGGATCACCAAGACCCGGCCGGGCATGGACGCGCTGGAGCGCGTGATCTGCGCGCGTGAGGGCGCGCCGTTCGACCGCGTATACGTCCGCGATGCGAAGCGGCTCGGTCGCTGGAAGGACCCGCGGCTGCACGACTACTACGCGGTGAAGTGGGAGCGTTGCAACGTCTCGTTGCGGTACGCCGACAAGAAGCGGCACGTCGAGTACTCGGAAGGCGTCGCCGACGGCGACATCGGCGAGTACGTCATCGACAAGGTCGATCACGTCCAGACAGCCCGCGACAGGACGGACATCGAGCGGCGGCTCCGCCGCGCCCGCCGGCGGCGCCTGCTGAACGGCTTCCTGCCTGGAGGCCGGGCCCCCTACGGGCTCGTCCGCGTGCTCGTGCACAAGGATACGCGCGAGGTCATCAAGACGCTCGAGCCGGGGGAGTACGTCAAGCAGCCGGACGCGCGCGTCTCGTTCCGCGCCGGACCCGAGGAGGAGCTGGAGGTCGTCCGGTTCCTCTTCGACGGGATCGAGGCGGGCAAGAGCTTTGAAGCGCTCGCCAGGGAGCTCGATGCCCGGAAAGTTCCTCCGCCCGGCCGCGCCTGGTGGCGGAATGCCGCGGGTGCGATCCTCACCGGCGAGGCCATGAAGTGGTACCCGTCCCGGGTCGGGGCGATGGTCAAGAACGAGATCTACGCCGGCGTGCTCATCTTCGGGGACCGCTCGGCGGGCGAGCCCGTCTCCCGCGAGGAGGCCGGTATCGACGACCCGAAAGCCGTGCGGGTCGAGAATTTCTACCCGGACCCGCCGATCACCACCGAGCAGTTCCGGCGCGTCCAGAACATCCTGTCGGGGCGCAACACGCTCTGGAACAAGCGCCGGGCGACCAAGCCGAAGTACCTGCTCAGCGGGAAGATCCGCTGCTCGCTGTGCAAGGTCACCATTGGCGGGAAGACCAACAATGGCGGTCGTTATCGTACTTACAACCACTGGCGCCACCTCAAGGCAGGCCAGGAGCGGCTGTGCCCGAACAGCAGCAAGTCAGTCCCTCTGTCGCTGGTTGAGCGGGCGGTTATCGCCCAGCTGCGCGCGGTGCTTTCCAACCCGCGGCTGGCCGAGCTCGTGAAGGCCGAGCTTCGGCAACTCGTCGGGGCGGACGAGTCCGTCGACCAGGCGCGCGCCCGCTCGCGGCTTCAGCGCAAGCTGCGGTCGGCGCGCGAATCCCTGGACCGCGCCTGCCAAGCGCTCCTCACCACGCGGTCGCGCGCGGCGCGCGAGACGCTGGAGCAGAACCAGGACCGGCTGGGGCTCGAGGTGGACCGGCTGGAGGAGGAGTTGGCGGGGCTGGACGCGAATGAGGGGCGGCTGCGGGACGCGCTGGAGCGCGAGGTCTGGCTCGCCGCGGAGGCGACCGCGCTGCTGCGCCTGCTGGAGCAGGACGCCTTCGAGCTTCACCGTTCGCTTGTCGAGCGCATCGTCGCGTACGTCGAATACGACTTCCAGTCCGGCCGGCTGGAGATCGCCATCCGAGCCGCCTGAACCATCCCCCCCACAACGAGGTCGCATGAGCAAACGGAAGGAAACTGCTTTGCCTGGAGTGGAAGTCTTGACTCCACTCTTATACGAGACGGGTCAAGACTTCCACGACCTGAAGCACCGCGCCGAGCTGACCGAGCAAGGCGCGGTTCTCTTTATCCTGAACTGGCACCCTGGCAAGCGAAGGCCGCCGCGCTGGAAAGGCCACAGCTTTACCCCCGAACTCCTGGAGGCGCTTCGGGAGGTCGCATCGCGCGGCAGTGACCCTGAAGTTCGCGAGCGGGCCCAGGTGCTCCTCGAGTACTATGAGGGCCTCACCCACCGCGGAGCCGCTGAGCGACTGGGCCGGTGTATGGCATACTTCGGGATCCTGCTGAAGGCGGTCGTCAGGGACGGCGTCTCTGAAGACGTGCTCCGATTCCCCCTCAATTATCGCGCAGCCAAAGGAGCCCCGCCCCAGCAGGCGCAGTAGCGCGGGCGCCTCCGCGGCGAGCCAGACCTCGCGCTCCAGCGCGTCCCGCAGCCGCCCCTCATTCGCGTCCAGTCCCGCCAACTCCTCCTCCAGCCGGTCCAGGCTGCATCGCGGCCTTTCTTACCCCCCCGCCTTCCCTCAGCGTCCCGCCTTCTGATCCTGCACTAGCCTTTTCTGTTCTGACCCCCTCCCTGCGGCGGAAGCCGCGGCGCGGTCGGCGAGCCGAGCGCCTGGACCCAGCGGATCAGAATCGACTTTAGCGCTCAAGCGCTTGGGGCGGCCGTCGCTGTCGGTGCCGCCGGTACGTCCGATCTGTGGGGGCGGCGGCGTGCGCGGCGGAGATGGCGGTCCGCCGTGGGGCGCAATCACAGGCGGCGGTCTCACGCGCCTCGCGTGAGATCGCAAGCGAACACGGGAGAGAAACACGAATGACGACACTGACCGGCACGATCCAGGGCGATCCACATTGCGAGATGCGCGGCGATACGGAATACGCGTTCGCCGTGCTGAAGTCCGACGGGGGCTCGTTGTACCAGCTGACCTACTCGGGCGAGGCGACGGAAATCGCCCTCGGCATGTCGGATGGCGAGACCGTCCGCGTCACCGGCCGGGTGCGCGAGGGCACGTCCATCACGGCGGCGGCCGGGATCAGCGGCGAGATGGCCCCGGAGGAGACCGAGTTCGCGCCGCCTCCGGCGGCATCGCCAACGAATTGAAACAGTCGGCTGGACGCCGGCTCATACTGCACCAGGTCACCGCAGGGTGGCGGGGCATGGCACGGCGCCATGCCCCTGTGGTCCGACCCCATGCCTCCAAACCCCGCCTTCTGACCCTGCATCAGCCGTTTCTGTTCTGATCCTTCACTGCGGCGGAGCCGCTGCCTCGGCGGCGAGGCGCGCTCGCCGGGCGACGCCGCTCGACCGTGCGCAGGAGCTCATCGGGAATTACCGCCGGCCGTTCAGTCAGTTCGGTCCCGGTCACGTAGCGGATCGCGACCCTGCCTTCGGGCAGGGACGTCGGGCACGCGCTCAGGTCCGCGGAGCGGGAAACCCGGGTAGGCTCAGTGACGATGACGCACGCGAAGGGCGGATCGCCGGCGGCCGCCGAGCGCTGCAGGGCCTGCCAGCCAGGCCGGTCGAAGTTGGCGCCCGAGGCGCCGTCGTCGACGAAGACATGCTCGTCGGCGATGGACAAGCCGTGCGCTTCAGCGTACGCGCGGCATGCGCGTACCTGGGCCTCGATCCGCTCGGGGTTCCGTTCGGCGTTTCGCGCGTAGCACGCGGCCGGCACCGGATTCTCGCTCGTAGCCTGCAGCAGCTGGTCGTTCATCTCGCCTCCGTTGTTGGTGAGGTGCCGTATCCGGCGTGCGCTCGCGATCGCGAGTCCGCAAGACCGGTAAGCCCGTGGTACGGACGGTGGGGCGGCACCCCGGCGAAGCCCGCGGGCGTCTCAGACCTGCGACGCCTCTTCCCCCACACATCCAACCAGACATATTCTGACCCCTGCTGTAAAGGTTGTCCGTGGAATATCGTCCCGAATAGCGAATCCTCACGCACGCGCATGCGCGCACACGAGATGGCACATCCGAAGGTTCCTGCCCCGAGAGAATACGAGATCAACGAGGCCGACCGGGCCGCGTTCCGGACGCGGTTCTGGCGCTGCCCCGTGCGCCTGGTCGAGGACAGAACGTGGGCCGCGCTGTGGACGGCCGGCGGCCGCCGGAAGCGCGGGGGCGGCGCCGCTGGCGCGCTGCTGCCGGTGCTGGCGCTGCACGCGTGGCCGGAGCAGGACGGCGCCGTGCCGGGGTGGACCGGGACGGCCTCCCTCCCGTACCGCCGGCTGGCGCGCCTGGCCGGGCTCGACAAGGACACGGTCACGACGGCGCTTGAGGAACTGGCGGCCCTGGAACTCGTCCGCGTGGAGGTCGAGCGGATCGCCCAAGGGGACGTGCGCCGGCGTGCGCTGGTGCGCGTCGCCGTCCGCGCGTTCGCGGCGGACGGCGAGCGCCACGTGCGCTTCCCGGGCGGGTTCGTCTATGGTGGCGGGTGGAGCCGCCTGCCGGGCGCAGCTGAGAGGCACCTGTGCGTGGCGTGGGCGTCGTGGGCGCGCGCGCAGACGACGGACCGGGACGCGGGGCCGCTGCCGCGCGAGATGGGCCTGCTCCGGGAGAGGTTGGGTCCGGTGAGCGGGATGGGCACGACGGCCGTGCGGAAGGCGGTGACCGAGCTGGTCGCGTGGCGGACGCCGGCGGGCGCCAGCCTGGTGCAGGATAGGGGCGGCTTCCTGCACCCGGACCTGGAGGGGGAAGCGGCGCTCCACGAGTGGCCGCTGACCAACACGCCGCCTCTGCCGCTGCAGCTGCCGAAACCCACGGCCGCAGAACCGAGAACTACCATGCTACCGACCGCTGGCTCTGAGCTTGAGAACGGCCCAGCAGGCGCTTGTGGCCTGGGCGGCGCCCGGCTGCCGCAGCCTCAGCGCGGGAAGGAGCTGGGGCGATCGACACAGAAGAGCCCGCCCGAGCGAGTGCGGGTGAAGTGCGGGGGCGAGAGCTGCAGCCACAGGCGCGTGGTGGCCGGAGGCGCTCTGATGAATCCGACGAGGTCTCCGTGCCGTCCCCGCCATTGCCGCCGCTGGAGGGGGAGAATGCTTTCGAGGCGAGGAAGGCTTGGCTGGTGCGGCGGTACCTCGCCCGGTGGGTGGCCCGGGTGCTTCGCCGGGGCTGGCAGCCAGCCCGCGTGGCGATATTCGTGGACCTCTGCCCCGGACCAGCTGTGGATGGTCGCCCGTCCGGGCTGCAGGCGGCGCTGGAGATTGCGCAGGATATGCGCCTTAAGACGCGGCGGGGGGCGCCGCTGCCCTTGGAGGTGGTCGCGGTGGAGCAGGATCCAGAGCGTGCGCGGAAGCTGCGGTCGGCGTTCAGGTTCTACGTGCACGCGCGTCTGCTGACGGTGACGCAGATGCCTCCTGGCGAGTGCGTGAGCCGCTTTGGTCCGCAGCAGGCGGTCCTCGTGTTTCTGGGGGCGGTCGAGGACGAGGTGCTCACGGTCCCGGAGATCCAGATGGCGTTCACCAAGCCCGATCGGGAACTGGTGGCGTTGAGCAGGGGAGGACTGCCGGATCCCCCAAGCGGCTATCTGTGGCGGTCAGTTCGCGGAAACGCGCAGGAGGAGCAGGGTGATGCCGCGCGCTTAGCCCACGGGGCCATTCGAGCGGGGGCTCAGACAGTACTCTCGACACCCCTGTTTGCCCGGACCGGCGCTCCGGCGGGGCTCGCGGTGCATGTTGCGACCGACGTCGGCGCGATTCTGCACTGGAAAGCCGCGCTGTCACCTCGCGGAGGTGCGCGGCAGGCCCTCGTGCAAACCGAGTTCAACGGCCGCTCCGGCCAGCAGGTACAAATTGTGGCGGAGACGATTGCCCGCGCCTTCGCCGGTCGTCAGGTGCCATGGTCGCACGTGGATTGGCGGCACTCCCCGCTGAAGACGTATGCTTTGCGGGAGTCGGCGCTTCTACCGGGCGAGCTGACGCGCCTGCGGCGAGAACTCGTTTCGCGCGGCTGGCGTGCATCGCACCAACCGCTTTGCTATCGATTTCCTTCTCGCTGATGGCCATGTTTGAGGTTGCTGTAGTCCTATGAGCCCCTCTATGCTAGTGTCTGTCGAGCGGGTGAGCCGATATTCTTTCTGGTCCCTCATCAACGCCCCCACGAGCCCGAACCAGCCACCCTGAGATCTCGTCCCTCCCTCTTCATCATGATCTTCGTAGACAGATCCCGTGTAACCGCGCCGGACTCGCTCTCGGCTCCGACCGTCTCGACAGAGTTCGCTCGAGCTGAAGAGTTCTTCAGCCTCCGTCGTGCGGAGCGGGCCCAGCGTGAATTTTCGTTTATCGAGGAGCTTTGGACAGGCGAGGATGTTCGAGGCTCCGTTCGAGAACTGTTTCGTGAGAAATGTGCATACTGTGAGAGCGCAATTAGCTTCTCGCTCACTGGGAACGTCCAGCATCACCGGCCGCCACTACGTGCGGTCGGCCTACACGGCGCGGTCGCGCCGGAGCATTACTGGTGGCTGGCGTTTGCTTGGGACAACCTGTATCTGGTCTGCGCCCGGTGCACTCAACACAAGTCCGCGCGCTTCCCCGTCCTTGGGCGTCGCGCCAAGATGACGGCATCAGGAGATACGCTCGCCAAAGAGCAGCCACTCCTGCTGGATCCCTGTGTGGACAAGCCCACTGAGCATCTTGTCTTCGATGACGACGGCTGGGTGATAGACCAATCGCACCGCGGCCGTGTTACGATCGATATACTTGGACTGAATCGAGACGATCTTGTATTCCAGCGGAGAGAGCTGTGTGCCAGGCTTCGCAAGCATCTCGCTGCGACTGGACGCACGCCTCAGTTGGGCAACTGGACGGGTCCTGAACGGCCGTACTCAGCCGTAGCCCGGCAGGTGATTTATAGATGGGCGGTCGGACGTGGCAAGCGATGGTACAGCACTTACGAGAGCACCTCGCGAACTGTAACCCCGGAACGATTAGAGCCGGCTGCAGAGATTCCGGCTACCGCACCCGTAACGTATTCGGTCGAATCATCAGCCGACGCGGCAAAAGAGGCGTACTATCGCGGGGCTCAAAAAATCGAACGCATTGAGGTGCGCAATTGTAAGGGCATTGAGCAGCTTGATCTGCAGTTCCCGCAGCCTTTATCCACTCAGGAGCCTTGGCTTGTATTGCTCGGTGAGAACGGGACGGGAAAGAGTAGCTTGCTGCAGGGTGTTGCGCTTGCTCTCATGGGCGAGACACACGCAAACAGTCTGGGCCTGGATGCACGCAGGTTTGCGCGGCGGGGGATGAAGAGCGGGTTTGTCCGGGTACACCTGACCAGTCAAACGCCTGTTGTGCTTCAGTTCACTTCCGACTCTCCTCGTTTCAGCGTTAAGCCTCCTGAGCCTAGAGCCCTCCTGCTCGGGTACGGCGCTACCCGGCTGCTCCGAGGGATTGTTGAGTCCGACAATGGTCAGCGCTACATCAGGGTGAAGAACCTGTTCGACCCTACTGTGCACTTCGCCAATGCCGAGTCGTGGCTGTCAGATGAATCTCGCGTGGATCAACGTCGATTTGACGAGGTCGCGATCACCCTGAAGGACCTCTTGATGATGGGGGAGACGGATCGTTTCATACGTGAGAATGGTGGGGTTTACGTGCTCATGCATGACACACGCGTCGGTATTGAGGAATTGAGTGATGGATTCCAATCGGTGGTGGCGCTTGCATTAGATATCATGATGGCTTTGTTCGAGCGATGGTCCAGCATGAAGGTGGCGGAGGGGGTCGTGATTCTTGACGAAATTGAGGTCCACCTGCACCCGACTTGGAAGATCGAGATTGTGGCCCGGCTACGCCGCTGTTTCCCACGCGTCACCTTTCTGGTCACCACTCACGACCCGCTTTGCTTAAAAGGCCTCTCTGATGGTGAGGTTGTGGTGCTCCGGCGCGATCAACTTCACCGCGTCCAAGCCAACACCGACCTCCCTCCCTTGGAGCACTTGCGTGCTGACCAGATCCTCACCAGCCCGTTCTTCGGGCTGGCTTCAACCCGCGGTGGGGCTACCCAAGACAAGACTGAGCGCTACGCGGAACTCCATCGGCTCGGCCGCGACCGATCGCTCGATCAGGAACAGGAGTTCCGGGCATTGGCGGCGGAGCTTTCGCATGCGTATGCAGCGGGCGAGACATCCGCCGCGCGGGAGGCCGAGGAACTGCTCCACCAAACTCTGACTGACATCGGGCGCGTGCTTGATCCTGACGAAGTGGCGGGTCTCTCCCCCGAGGTACAAGTTGAACTGAAGGCGCAGTTGGAAAAACTGCTCAGCTTGTGAGGCCGCCATGATCAAGGTTGAACTGCCCGAGCCGGATTTGGAAGAATGGATAGCGTGGCGAACAAAGGCGGAACAGGCGACACTCAAGCTGGTGTCCGAAGGCCCTCCGTACCGGATTCGTGACGAACTTTACAAGGAGATGCGGCATATCCTGTTCTCGCACTTCCACCAGAAGTGTGCGTACTGTGAATGCGAGTTCAGCCATAATCAACCGGGGGACGTAGAGCACTACCGACCCAAAAAGGGGGTGGTCGATGAATTCGACGAACCCGTGCGGTCAGGCGATGATGGTGCCGAGCGCGAGCATCCTGGATACTACTGGCTCGCTTACGAATGGGACAATTTGCTTCCTGCCTGTGAGGGTTGTAACCGGCTGTCGAAGGCGCCGGGCGGAAAGCTTGTCGGAAAGGGGACTCGATTTCCTGTACTTGCAGGCGAGGGCGGGGAGACTTTCCGTGCGTGGCATCCTGGAGCGGAGTTGCAGGAGACGCCGGTGTTCATTCACCCGGTGCGCGAGGATCCAGCTGAGCATCTCCAATTCGACCCCCTCACCGGCCTGATGATTGGGATAACCGAACGCGGCCAACGGTGCATCGATTTGTTGGGATTGAATCGTGACGCGCTCGTGGAGCTTCGGATCTTCTATTACCGAAGCGTCAAAGCGAAAGCAATGTATGCTGCGGTGGCTGGCGCGGAGGAGGCAGCTTCGTACGTGGCGTATCTTCAAGATTTCTGCGATGGGACGATGCCATTTTCGCTCGCGGGGCGTGTAGCTTTACGGGATGCGCAGGAGCATTTCCGTCCAGTCTGGGAGGTGTGTGAGCGTTCACGGCGGCAGTCAGGCTAACCAGGTGCAGGCAGAACGATGGCAGTTCCGAACCGGTGGGCATTTCGCCGGAGTTGGAGCCGGCCAGTGTGGCTGTGTTCGTAGACCGCTGCCACAGCCATCGCGGGCGTTGCAGGTACGCATGACATGCGCCTGAGTACGTGGCGAGAGGCGCTGCTGCATAGAAAACGTGGGGTGCATAGGACTCGCTGCACGTGTATCCATATCTGTAACCTCGAGACGCAGGGGCGGCACGTTAGGTGCCGATCTAAATGGCCTGGCGCGCTTGCTGAAAGCTCGCCGGCACGCGATGATGCAGGCGCGTCGCGTAGAATGTCGCTCCGCTCCCGCTCGTCCAGCGATCACCCACTCCCCCTCATGTCCTGCCTCCTCCAATGAGAACTGCTGACGACATTATTCAGGTGCTGACCGGGACCGAGTTCAACGAGTTGAACCGCCGCGGCGGCAGGGAGGTGGACGACCACAGCAGGGTGGTGCTGGCCCGGATCATGGCACAGGATGCCGACCTGCCGCCGCATGAACAGGAAAAGCTTGTGCGGTGGGCCGAGGACCTGATGAGCCAGCCGAGCGTGAACGTCACGCTGACCGAGCGGGAGCGCGCGCGACTCTGGGAGCGGCTTCAGGAGACGTTCAAGGGCGACCGCGGTGCGGTGCTGGGCTTCACGGAGGTGGACCGCAGCTTGGCAGGCAGGTTCGGGGTCCAGATCGCTCCGCCGAAAGGTGAGTTCACGGTCGACTACAAGGTGGACGAGTGGCCGGACCTGAGTCTGCCCAAGGGCGCAGCGCTGAACTTGCCGCCGAAGTCGGCGGACCGCCTCGCTCAGGAGCGGGACGAAGTGCGCAGACGCCTCGAGGACGCGGCCCGCATCCTCGAGGACGTGGTGCACCATGGCTTTGGCGGCGATGACTCCGTGCAGGCGGCGGCGGTCGCCAAGGCGCGCGAGGCGTTGCCGGCGGTGGAGGCGGGGATCGAGCTCATGGAGCACGCGGACTTCGAGGCGCGCGGGATCACCCCGGACGAGGCAGAGCGCCGGAAGGTGATCCACTTGGCGGAGTACCGGGCGCGCCGTGAGGCCGAGCCCGGCGCCCCGGTCTGGAAGCGTCCGGTATGGGCAGCGGATCGTGAGTTCCGGGACAGGTTCCGGCTGCGGAAGGAAGCGGTCCGCTCCCGCTCGACGATACCGCCGGAAGGGCGGATGGCGATGGAGCCGGTTCCGACTACCCCGGAGGAAATGGCGCGGCGGGCGCGGATTGAAGCGGCGGCCGAGGCCCTGCTCAGGGTGCTGAGGCCGCAGACGGCGATCCCGGAGAATCGTCCGGGGGAGGTCCTGCTGATGCTCGAGCAGACGATCATCAAGCGTTACGACCCGCGCGCGTCGCTGCAGGACTATTACCTGGACCTGCCGCCCGAAGCCGTGGGTCCTGCGCGGGAGCTGGTCGCCGCCATCCGCGGTGTCGAGATCCTTACCACGGAGCGGGCGGCCGCCCTGCTCCGGGTGGTGCTGCGGTGGATATGTGATCAGGCCGTCTGCTTCTCGTGCAGGCGATACGGCCAGGACTGCGGGTGCGAGCCCGCCGCGCGTCCCCCGCAGGTCGGTGGAGCGGGGCTTGGCTCGCGCGGGAACTGATTTGGATCAGGTGCATCGCGTAAGCGCCCGGATTCCCAGTGCGAGTTCGGCATCCGGGACAGCAGGACCATCGCGTTCCCGGACTGCGTACTGCACATCCCCTCCGGCGTGAGGGCCACCGTCCAGCGAGGAGTCGGCGGGGTACGCTGCTTAGGATGGGCAGCCGCCGGTCTGCACAGCCCGACCCCCCCGCATCCGTGTTCTCTTGAAGGTGCGAGTATCCCTCGCAACGAAAGGAGTCACGATGCGAGGGGGATGCAATGCCCCCGTTTGCTGTACCAGTCGCTATGGGAGTGCGTTTAGGGCTGCAACTGCCTCTTCGTCAGGGTTCATCGTGGAGTGGTGAGGCCGAAGCGCCGTAGGCGCGCAGGCCTCACCACTCCACGCCGCGGCAAACTGCGCGGGCGTCTTGTAGCCGAGCGAGCTGTGTGGCCGCTTGTGGTTGTGCTTCAGTCGGCGTGTCTCCGACAGCACCTGCGCCTCCTGGAGCGTCCTGAAGATCTCCCGATCCAGGAAGTCCAATCGGAACCGGCTGTTGAAGCTCTCCGCATATCCGTTCTCCCACGGGCTCCCCGGCTCGATGTACAGCGTCGGGATTCCAGCTGACGCAAGCCAGTCCTTCACCACCTGCGCGGTGAACTCCGAGCCGTTGTCGCTGCGCAGCGCACCCGGCTCTCCGTGGATCTGCACCAGTTCCGCCAGCACCCGCACCACCGTCTTCGCCGTCATGCTCCGCCCCACCTCGATCCGCAGGCACAGCCGCGTGTACTCGTCGATCACGTTCAGGAACTTCAGCTTCCGCCCATCGCTGGTCTCGTCGAACATGAAGTCGTAGGTCCACACGTGGTTTGGGTACTCTGCACAGATCACCGAGCAGGCGTTCTCGCCCGCCGCAGGACGCTCCCGTTTCTGCTCCGGGCGCACCACCTTCAGCCCCGCCTGCTTCCACAGCCGATGCACGCGCTTCACGTTCACCTCTACGTGCTCCTGGCGCAGCGCAGCCCAGATGAACCGGTACCCGTACTCCGGATTCTCTTCGGCGAGCTTGCGCATCCGCGCGAGCAGTTCCTGATCACGCTCCAGCTTTCCACTTACCAGCCGCTGGCTCGACCGCGCCTGGCCCATCGCTTTGCACGCCCGGCGCTCGGATATCCCAATAACCTGCTGCACGTGCTTCACGGCAGCTCGTCTCCGCCCCGGGCTCAGTAGTTTCCCCGAGCCACCTCCCGCAGCACGCTGATGTCCAGCGCCTGCTCCGCAACCACCTTCTTCAGCCGCGAGTTCTCATCCTCCAGCTCCTTCAGCCGCGTCACCTGGTCGACCTGCATTCCCGTGTACTCCGCCCGCCAACGGTAGTACGTCGATTCCGAGATCCCCAGGTGCCTGCACACTTCCGGCGCGCTCTTCCCCGTCCCCAGCAGTGCCTCGGCCTCACGCAGCATCCCCACGATCTGCGTCGCTGTATGCCTGTTCTTCTTCACTTGAGTCCTCCTCGCCCTCCCGGGCCGTTTGGACTCCCATTCTATCTGGTTCAACTTACGGGGGGCAGGCCAGCGCGGCCCCCCGGCCGCGCGCTTCTCGTTATCCGTGCTGGGCGAGTGCCGTCGAGGCGCCGGGCCACGTGCGCGGGCCGGGTAGATTCCTCGGTCGGCGCCAGAGAATACGGTGCGGGAAGGTTGTCCGCGGCGCCTCCCTCGGAATGACAGTTGTGGCGCGGGATGAGGACGGCGGATCGGCCGCCACTTTCGCACTTTCGCACTTTCGCACTTTCGCACTTTCGCACTCCCGCACTCACGCACTCCCGCACTCCCGCACTCACGCACTTCCGTCCCGAAACTTCCCCCACCCCTCCCCCGTAGAGTCCATCCGAGGCGGGAGGGGGCTCTCGCACGCATCAATGAAAACGCAGGCGAGGCGACGATGAGAAATCCTGGTACGGCGGCAGTGCTCAGCTTCATCCTCCCGGGCCTCGGGCAGCTGTACAACGGCACCTGGGTCCGCGCGATCTTCTGGCTCATCGTCACCCCGGGGCTGTGGCTGGGGAGCGGCGGGCTGCTGGGATGGGTGGCGCACGTGATCGCCGCGGTAACGGCGTACAACTACGCCAAGGCCCATCCGCACCCCGAATTCGACTGACCCGCATCCGCGGAGCCTGACGCGCGAAGGGCGCACCCGATCCACCGGGTGCGCCCTTTCGTCGTTTGTCCGCGCCCTCCGCCGTCTCCGCGCGAGACCCGTCCGCCGTCAGCCTTTGAGCGCCCGGACGACGGCCTCCACCACGCGGTCCACCACCTGCTCCACGGGCTCGTGGAAGGTGGCGCCGGCGGCCTTGACGTGCCCCCCGCCGCCGAACTGCCGCGCCACGGCGTTCACGTCCGTGGCGCCGTTGGAGCGCAGGGACACCTTGGTCTCGCCCGGCGCCGTCTCGCGAAAGAGCAGGGCCACCTCCGTGCCCTCCACCGAGCGCACGTGCTCGATGAGCCCGTCGAAGTCCTCGCCGCCCACGCCCAGCCGCGCCGTGACCCGGTGCGGGATCACCATCCATCCCACCCGCCCCTCGGCGCCCTGCTCCAGGCTGTCCAGGGCCTCGCGCAGCAGCTCCAGCCGCCGGCGGGGCGCCGTGGCGAACAGGCGCCGGTACACCACCTCGGGGTCGATCCCCAGCCGCATGAGCTCCGCCGCCACGGCCAGCACGCGCGGCGTGGTGTTGCCGTAGCGGAACGAGCCCGTGTCGCTCACCAGGGCCACGTACGCGCCCAGGGCCGACGCGTGCGGCACGGCGTCGCCGGCCAGGGTGATGAGGTCGTACACCATCTCGCCCGTGGCCGCGGCGCTGGGGTCCTGCACGGCCACGTCGCCTACCACCTCGCGCCCCGGCGGATGGTGGTCCACCACCACGGTGCGCTCCCGCGGCAGCCGCGCCGCCAGCTCCCCCAACCGCTCCGGCTCGCTGGTGTCCAGCACCAGGAAGAGGTCCGCCTCGTCCAGCGCCGCGTCGGCCTCGGGGGTGCCCAGGTCGGCCACCACGTCCTGCCGGTGCAGCACGAAGCGGAGGGAATCCGGAAAGGGCGTGGGGTTCACGATGGTGGCGCGGACGCCGCGGCCCTCCAGCCACGCGGCGATGGCGGCCTGCGAGCCGCCGCCGTCGCCGTCGGCGTGGACGTGCGTGTGCAGCACCACGTGCCGGGCGCCCAGCAAGGGCTGCAGCAGGCGGCGCAGGGGAAAGGCGCGGGACTCGGGGACGGCCAGCAGGTCGCTCATCGGCTCCGGTGCTAGGGATGCGGCTGGGCTGGATGCTACCGAGCCGGGCGCCCGCGCGCAACGTGCACGCACCCGAACCCGCCGATTTACCCGCGGTCTTTTCGAACAAACGCTTGACCAGCCGGATTGGAGGCTTACATTGCGGCGCTTCAACGTGAGTAGATGCTGCTGCTGCTCCTCCTCCTCCCCGGCGGACGCGGCATGGAGGGCACGCAGGGCTTTGCGGCCGCAGGGCCGTCCCCACCGCGCGTTTGCGCGCGCCACACCACCCACCCTTCGGCGGACGGGCGGTCCGCCAGCACCGGAGCAGTCATGAGCCTTTTCGCCCGCAAGAACATCGACGACCTGCAGGCGGACGCCTTTTCCGAGGGCGAGCACAGCCTCAAACGCGAGCTCGGACCGGGGAACCTGGTTTCGCTGGGCATCGGCGCCATCATCGGCACCGGCATCTTCGTGCTCACCGGGACGGCGGCCGCGCAGCACGCGGGGCCGGCCATCGTGTACGCCTTCATCCTGGCCGGCATCGCCTGCGTGTTCGCGGGGCTTTGCTACGCCGAGTTCGCCGCGATGATCCCCATCGCCGGCTCGGCCTACACGTACGGCTACGCCACCCTGGGCGAGATCATCGCCTGGATCATCGGCTGGGACCTCATCCTGGAATACCTGTTCGGCGCGGCAACGGTGGCCGCGGGGTGGTCGGGGTACGTGAACTCGGTGCTCAAGGACATCGGCATCCACCTGCCGCCCTGGATCACCAATCCCCCGGGACGCCTGGTGCAGCCGCCGGGCTCGGACTCGTGGGTGCGCCGCACGGACGAGCTCACGTCGTCGCTGGCCGCGCAGGGCGTGGACATCAACACCCTGAACCAGGGCAACGGCGGATTCAACCTCATCGCCGCGCTGGGCATCTTTGGCGTGACGGCGCTGCTGGTGCTGGGCATCAAGGAGTCGGCCCGCTTCAACAACATCGCCGTGGCCATCAAGCTGGCCGTGGTGGGCGCGTTCATCCTGGCGGGCGGCTACTACGTGCTCACGCACTGGAGCCAGTCGGTGGACAACTGGACCCCGTTCATCCCGGCCAACACGGCGCCGCGCGAGTTCGGGTATGACGGCATCGTGGCGGCGGCGGGCGTGATCTTCTTTGCCTACATCGGGTTCGACGCCGTGTCGACCACGGCGCAGGAAGCGCGCAACCCGCAGCGCGACATGCCCATCGGCATCCTGGGCTCGCTGGCCATCTGCACGCTGCTGTACATCATCGTGTCGGGCATCATGACCGGCATCGTGGAGTACCCGCGGCTGAACGTGGCCGAGCCCATCGCCGTGGCCATCGAGGCGACGGGCTACACCACGCTAGCGTCGTTCATCAAGGTGGGCGCCATCGCGGGCCTTACGTCGGTGATGCTGGTGATGCTCATGAGCCAGCCGCGCATCTTCTACGCGATGTCGCGCGACGGCCTGCTGCCCCCGATCTTCAGCCGCCTGCACCCGCGCTTCCGCACGCCGCACATCAGCAGCGCCATGACGGGCCTTGCGTGCGCCCTGCTGGCGGGCTTCTACGACGTGTCGGAGCTGGGCCACCTGGTGTCCATCGGCACCCTGCTGGCGTTCGTGATCGTGTGCGGCGGCGTGTGGTACCTGCGCGTCAAGGAGCCCAACCGCCCGCGTCCGTTCAAGACGCCCCTGGTGCCCCTGGTGCCCATCCTGGGCATCGCGGCCTGCGTGTTCCTGATGTCGCGCCTGCCGGTGGAGGCCTGGGAGCGGCTGATCCTGTGGCTGGCCATCGGCCTGGCGATCTACTTCCTGTACGGCAAGCGCCACAGCGTGGTGCAGCGCACGCACCGCCAGGTGCACGACGAGGAGCCGCCGCGCCCCACGTACACGGACAGCAACTAGCGGCACCCCGGCGCGGACCGCCCGTCCGGCCGAACGCGTCCGCCCCTCTCCGGGATCTCCGGGGAGGGGCGGAGTCGTTCGTGGGAGTGCCGAGTCCCAAGTGCCGAGTCCCAAGTGCCGAGTGCCAAGCCCCCCTGTCCCCTGTCCCCTGTCCCCTGTCCCCTGTCCCCTGTCCCCTGTCCCCTGTCCCCTGTCCCCTGTCCCCTGTCCCCTGTCCTTCCGCCGCGGGGTTGCGCCGGGGGGGCGCGCGGCCCACGTTGGGCGCCGGCCGCGCGGCGGCCCAGCATCATCTACTCGGGTGCGGTGCGCATCCTGCGGGCGGGGCACGCCGTCACGGGCAAACACGGGAGCGGATGAGCAAGCCGGATATTCCCCAGGGGGTGCGCGCCTTCATCGCGCAGAACATCGAATCCGCGGAGCTGCTGGAGACGCTGCTGCTGGTGCACTCCGCTCCCGACCGGGAGTGGACGCCGGAGGACGTGGCCCGCTCCATCTACACCGTGCCGGCGGGCGCCACGCGGCGGCTGGAGCAGCTGGTGGGGATGCAGCTGGTCTCGTCCACGGACGCGGCGGAGCCGGCCTACCGCTATGCGCCGGGCACGCCCGCGCTGGCCGGGCAGGTGGACGCGCTGGCGGCGGCGTACCGCGCCAACCGCGTGGCCGTCATAAACCTCGTCTACGCACCGCCCCCGGACCCGCTCCGCAGCTTTGCGGACGCCTTCAAGCTCAGGAAGGACTGATGGCCACCCTCGTCTATGCCCTGTGCGCCCTCACCAGCCTTGCGTGCGCCGTGCTGCTGCTGCGCGGGTACGCCAGCAGCCGCGTGCGGCTGCTGCTGTGGAGCGGGCTGTGCTTTGCCGGCCTGGCGCTGAACAACATCCTCCTCCTCGTCGACAAGCGGCTGGTGCCCGAGATGGACCTGTCGCTGTGGCGCACCCTTCCGGCCGTGGCCGGCGTGGCCCTCCTGCTCTACGGACTGGTATGGGAAACGCGCTGAGCGGGGTGGTGAGCGGGTTCCTGGTGGCGGGCTACGCCGTGGCCGGCCTGTTCTTTCTGCGCTTTTGGCGCGAGACGCGCGACCGGCTGTTCGGCATCTTCGCGGCGGCGTTCTTGCTGCTGGCGGCGCAGCGGCTGGCCCTGGCCCTGTCCAGCGACCCCAACGGCGACCAGGTGCTGCTGTACGGCATTCGCCTGCTGGCGTTCGTGCTCATCCTGATCGCCATCGTGGACAAGAACCGGGGCGCCGGCCGCGCGGCCTGACGCCGGCTTCCGCAGGTACCGTCGCGTTACGTAGCAGTTGCACAAGACCGTTGTACGGGGGGAGCGGGAGACCTAGATTGGTCTCTCGCTCCCATCGTTTTTGCCCCAGGCACGGCAGTCCGGTGCCCGCCCCTCGAGGTGGCCCATGTCGCACCCCACCGTCCTCATCGTCGACGACGACGCAGACCAGCACACCGTGTGCGGCGTGTTCCTGGAACATGCCGGGTACACCGTGCTGCACGCCTTCGACGGGCAGGAGGGGGTGGAGATGGCCCGCGCGCACGCGCCCACGCTGGTGCTGATGGACATCCGGATGCCGCGGATGGACGGCATCGCGGCCCGGCGCGCCCTGGCGGCGGACCCCGCGACGGCGCGCATCCCCGTCGTGGCCCTGAGCGCGGACGTGCTCACGTGGCCCGAGCGGCGGGCGCTGCAGGAGGGGTTCGCGGGGCACCTGCCCAAGCCCTGCCACCTGGAGCGCATCTCCACCCTCGTGGGGCGCCTCACCCGCCTGGACGCCGCGCCGGGATTCGTCGCGGCGCCGGGACCGGGGATGGCGTCGGGACAGGCGCTGGCGGTGTAGCGGACGCCGGATGGAGACGGAGGCGGACCGGACGTCGGATGGAGAGGATGGCAGGCGGAGGGGACGCGGACGATCCGCATCCCGCAAACAGGACAGGCCCGAGCGACGTGCTCGGGCCTGTTTTCGTGCGGGGGAGCGTGGGTCTCGGCGAGCCGGGAGCGAATGAATTCGCGGCTACGACGTCACACTGTCGGCCTGCGCCGACACCACCGCGCCCGGGCAGTCTCCGCCTCCCCGGCGAACCATCCGTCGCGGCTGAGCCGTCTCCTGCGCGGCCGAGCCCGAGACGAGCGAATGAATTCGCCGCTGGAAAGGCGCGAAGTCCGCCTGCGCGGACTGCACGGGCGAGTTCGTACCCGTTCGCGCGGTTTTCTCCCTTCCCCCGTGCAGTTTATGGGGGAAGGGCCGGGGATGGGGGGCGCTCCGCCCGCGGCGGGACTCCATTCACTCTCGAGAACCGTGCCTACGGCTGCGGGACCCGCCCCTTTTCCCGCTCCGCCCGCGCGCGTGCCTCCGCCTCCTGCTGCTGGCGAAGCCGCTCCAGCGCCTCCGCCTCCGAAGCCGAACCCGGCTCCACCCCCGGCCGCACGACGGGCGGGGGATCGGCCGGCGGCGGCGTCGGGCGCTGCGCGGGCGGGGGCGACGGGCGCGGGGCCGGTTGCGCCGCCGGACGCTGTGCGGGCGCCGCGGGGCGTTGCGCGGGTGCCGCCGGGCGCTGCGCCGGGCGCGGGGCGGGCCGCGGCGCGGGACGGGGGGCCGGCTGCTCCGCGGCGCGATCCTCCGCGCGCTCGGCCTCGGCGATCTCGTCCTCCGCCTCTGCCTCCGCGCGGGTGCGGCCGGCGCCGCCGGGGGTGCCGCTGATCTGCACCCCGCCCAGGCGAAGGCCCTGCACGGGCAGCCCCTCGGGGAGCATCCGCTCCACCGTGGCGGTGTTCACCGGCTCCGCCTCCAGCTCCACGTCCACGAAGCGGAGGGTATCGCCCAGGATCATCCCGAAGTCGCCCGTGAGGTGGGTGCCGCGCGCGCGCACGTCGACGTCGCGGCCCAGGAACATCATCCCCCCGGGCCGGTGCTCGATGCGCAGCGACAGGCGGCCCCGGGCCTCGGACGGAAAGCGCGGATACAGCCACTGCAGGTCCCGGAACGCCACGGAGTCCGTGCGGAACGCCAGGTCGTACATGGGCGCCTCGCGCTCGTCGAACCACTCCGGAAAGCTGTCCGTGCGCACCACGCCTGACAGCGACAGCAGCGAGCCGGGAAGGGAGATCACGGGCGCGTCCAGCTCCACGTGCGCGCGCAGCAGGGCCACCTGCCCCTGCACCTGGTTGAAGCGCACCGTGTCGCGAAAGATCTGCGCCGTCCCCCGCAGCGAATCCACGTGCAGCCGCGAGCCGTTGGTGCTTCCCGGGGCAAAGCGCACGCGGGTGATGCGCCCCGTGAGCCGGGTAAAGTTCATCGTCCGGATGAATCCGCCCTCCACGCTGTCCACCAGGGCCAGCGACGTGTCGGACAGGGCCTCGCGCACCATGGCCCGCTGCGCCCGCGGCGAGAGCGTGGTGTCCGGCGACCAGGGCGTCTGCAGGCGCACCAGGCCGTTGACCATGCGGATGGTGTCCAGCAGCGTCGCCCGCTCGATCCGCGGGCGGTTGGGGTCGCGCCGGGCGGTGTCCGCGAAGATCGCCTGGTAGTTCCACAGCGTGTCGCCAGGGAGCTTGAAGACGTAGACCTCCGGGTCGTACAGCGTGGCGCGGGTGATGTGGATGCGGGGCGACAGCAGCGTCGTCACCCGGTAGTCCAGGAACGCGCTGTCCGCCACGACGAACGGGCGCCCCTCGTTGTCCACCAGCGACAGGCCGTACACCTTGGCGCCCTCGAACAGGTTGCCGTCGATCCGCTGCACCGTGAGCTTGCCGCCGTGCGTGGCGTTGCCCAGCGCCCCCAGCGTGCGCTGCAGCACGAACTCGTGGCCGCGCTCCGTCCGCGCGACCACGTTCAGCAGCAGCAGCACCAGGAGCACGCCCAGGACGGCCCCGCCCAGGCCCCAGGTGAGCATCCGCACCGCGCGCGCGCGCCGGGCCATCAGCCCTCCCCCGCCCCGGGGGCCGCCGCGCCGGCCGCCCGCACTTCCCTGCGGTCGTCCATGAAGATGCTCTCGATGCCGTGCCCCATCTCCTTGGCGTCGTCCAGCAGCGGCGGCCGGCCGCGGCGAAAGAAGAGGTGCCGGCTGGTGGGGACGAAGTCGCCGGCGTCGTCGAAGTACATGTAGTGCGTGATGCGGATGACGCCGCCCCCCAGCCGCAGCACGTTCAGCGAGTTCTTTTCCCGCTCCCGCGCCCGCCCGCGGCGCGACGTGCTCGTTCCGCTCTGGGCGATGATGATGCCGTGCTCGCGGTCCGCGCCCGCGTACACGTCCAGCGAGTTGCCGATGTACGCCCGGTGCAGGTGCCCGCCCAGGATCATGTCCACCCGCATGGCCGTGAACGCGTCCAGCGCGCGCTTGGCCTTGGGCATCACGTCCGCCCCCTCCCAGTCCGGCGGGGGCGCGAAGTGGTGGTGCGCCACGACGATGCGGTGCACCTCGTCCGGCACCCCATGGAACGCCTCGCGGGCCAGGTCGATCTGCCAGCGGTGGATGCGGCCGTTGGTGATGGCCTGCCGCGGCGCCGTGGAGTTGAGCGAGACGATGACGGCGCCGGGGATCTCCGTGACGTAGTCCAGCGTCTTGCTGATGTGCTTGCGGTAGTAGCGGTACGGGTCCGTGAGCCGCTCCAGCCCGCGGTACAGCGGCACGTCGTGGTTGCCCGGCGTGACGATGGTGGGCACCTGCGGCAGCGTGTCCAGGAACGCCCGTGCCTCGGCGAACTGCTCCTCCCGCGCCCGCTGCGTAAAGTCGCCCGAGGCCACGATGCAGTCGGGGCGCAGGCGGTGCGCGAACTTGCGGACGGCCTCCCCCACCTCCGGGTGGTACGGCGGGCCAAAGTGCAGGTCGGAAACGTGGAGCAGAGAGATCAAAACCGGCTGCCGGGGTCGCTGGGACGTGGAAGGACCGCGCGAATGGATGCTGATCCTGCTACCCCCGTGCCATGAGGATGGATTCGCCTCCCGCCCCGTGGAAGCGCGGCTTCCTGCGGGCACCGGCAGCGGACCGCGGACGCGGAGAAGAGCCGGTTCGGAGGATGGATGGACGTCGAGAAATTCGCCATCCGCCGCCGTTTTCCGCCCCGTCCTCCATCTCTGTCCGGCTTACGGCGCCGTCCGCGGCTGCGAGTCCGCCGGGGGGGATGCGGGCGGCGGCTGCGTGCCCGCGGGATACACGCGCACGCGCGCGGGGGTGGGCCGCGCGGTGATGCCCGGCGGCAGCCCCTCGAAGACGAGCGGCGCGTCCACGCCCCCCGCGGGCACCACGGCCGGCAGCGAGTCCCGCACGACGACGGCGCGCAGGGCCGCGGAAAAGACGGCGTTCAGCGCGCGCTGCGGCCCGCTGGCGCTCACCTGCACGCGCGCGGGCGTGGCCACCAGCCCATCCGGCACGGACACCTGCACGTTGCCCACGGGCCGCTGCGCGCGCAGGTCCACGCCGCCGCTCACCCGCACGGCCGGGCGCGAAAAGCTCAGGCCGCCCATCCCCGCCGTGTCGATGTCCACCTGGCGCGAAAAGGTGGAATCCGTCTCCGGCACGATCTCGAAGCGCTCCGTGGTCACGGAGCCCAGTTCCGCCAGGCGGTCCGCCGGCCCCGTGACGCGCACCTCCGCGGGAAGGATCTCCAGGTCCTCGCCCACCACGTAGCGGTCCATGGACCGCCTGGCGATCCGCGCCCGCACGGGCACCACGCGGCTGGCCAGGCGCTGCAGGTCCACGCGGACCACGGCGGGGCGGATGTCCTGCACCCGCACGGAGAGCCCGGAGGGGATACGCAGCATGGAGGGATCCACGGGGAACGCGCGGCGCTCGCCCACGGCGGACAGGGGCAGCACGAGCGTGGGCCGGTCCAGCGCCAGCTCCCACAGCTCGCGCCCCGGCCCCGTGAACTGCACGCGCACCTCCCCCGGCTCCGTGGGCCCGCCCAGCACGTACTCCGGGTCGCGCACCACGGGGTCCACGCGCACGGGGATCCACTGGCTGGTCACCTGCTCCGAGCTCACGACGGCCCAGATGAGCACCGCCAGCCCCAGCGCGGCCAGTTTGAGGCGCCAGTTGTAGGTCAGGAAGTCCGCGGAGAGCTTCACCCGGCTCCTTCCCCCAGCAGGCGGCGGATGAGCTCGGGGTGCGAGCCCGTGTCCCACTCCGTTGCGCCGATCACCTTCTTCTGGATGACGCCGTCGCGGTCGATGATGAACGACTCCGGCACCCCCGTCGTGCGGTAGGTGCGCTGGATGCCGCCGGCGGGATCGTGCCAGATGGTGAACGTGAGCCCCAGCTGCCTGGCGAAGTCCGCCACGTCGCCGCCCGCCTGACCGCCGGGGGCAACGGCGCCGGGAGCCGCGTCCACGCTCACGGCCACGATCTTGAGCCCCCGCGGGCCCAGCTCGCGGTGCAGGCGCTCCATGGACGGCATCTCGTCGCGGCAGGGCCCGCACCACGTGGCCCACACGTTCAGGAGCACGACCTGCCCCCGGAGGTCTTCCAGGGAGACAGGGCGGCCCTGCAGGTCCGTCGCGGTGAACGCGGGCGCCCGGGTGCCCACCTCCACGGGGAGAAAGCGGTCGCGCACGAGCCAGCCCGCCGCCAGCAGCACCGCCAGCAGCGCGACCACGCCCCCTACGAACCCCCACTGCCGCGACTTCGCCATCGTTCCTTCGCGTGTGTCTGGATGGATCGGAACCGCAGCCCCGGCCGGCGAACGGGCGGCCGGGCGGATTTCTTCCGGAAGCGGAGTTCGACGGCGCCCGCTTCGCGGGGCCCCTCACCCCCCGGCCCCCTCTCGCGCAAACTGCGCGGGAGAGGGGGAGAACTTCATCGCACGAGGCCGGCGTTCCGGCACGGGCGGAGGGCCCCCTCCCCCCGGCCCCTCCCCGCCTTCGCGGGCAGGAGGGGGAGAACTGCAGGGCCCACGTGCACGGATCGCCGTCTTGAATCCAGCGACGCCGCACGGCACCCGCCCGTTCCGGACCTGTCGGCGAAGGCCGACATCGCGGGTTCATTGCCGCGAATTCATTCGCCGGGCCGGGTGTGCGCACGGACTCGATCCGTCCGCGCTCCTCCGTCCTACGGCACCACCGGCTCCTGGGCCGGCGCGGGCTCGGGCTCCGCGGGCTCGCCCTCCGCCGGCTCCACCACGGCGGCGGTATCCACCACCAGCGAATCGGCGGAGGGCGGCGGGGGCGGATTGGGATCGGCGCCGGCCAGGGTGATGCGCACGCGCTCGCCCATGCGCAGGCTGTCCCCCGCCACCGGCGCCTGCCCGACGACGGTTCCCGCCGGCTCCAGCGATGCCGGGTCGTATCCCACGCGGCCCAGCTCCAGCCCGCCCGCCTGCAGCCGCACCCGCGCGTCCGCCGACGGCAGCCCCACCAGCGGCGGCACGCGGACGAACGGCGGCCCAGCGCTGATCAGCATCGTCACCACGCTGCCGACGGCGGCCCGCTGCCCCGCGGCGGGGGTCAGCCCCAGGATGGTTCCCTGGTCGCGGCGGTCGCGCACGCGGCGGATGGCCACCCGGTACCCGTACCGCTGCAGCAGGCCGATGGCGTCCGCCCGCGACAGGCCGCGGATGGCCGGCACGCCCCGCATCTCCGGCCCCGTGCTGAGCACGATGCGAACCGTGGACCCGCGCGCCACCTCTTCCCCCGGCAGGGGCGTCTGCATCAGCACGCGGCCGCGCGCCACGCGCGGGTTGGGGAGCGTGTCGCCGCGCTGGATGTCCAGCCCCGCGCGGTCCAGCATCCGCTCCGCCTGCTGCGACGTGGCGTTGGTCAGGTCCGGCACCGTGACGATGGCAGACCGCCCGAAGCCGGGAAAGAACAGGAACGTCATGAGCAGGTAGCCCACGACGAAGCAGGTGAAGCCCGTGGCCAGCACCCACTTGAGCAGCACGCGCTCGTCGAAGTACCGGCGTACCCGCCCGGGGAGCTCGCGGTGCCATCCACGGCCCGGCGCGGGAAAGCGCCGGCGCGCCGGCTGCACGGGCGGCTTCACGCGACCCTCCGCAGCCGCGCGGCGAAGGCGCCGTCCACCCCCTGCCGCTGCGGCAGCACGCACAGGTGCCCCGCCGCGTCCAGCAGCGCGCCGTCCACCGCCCCGGCGGGAGGCTCCAGCGTCCACCCCGGCCGGCCCGCCAGGAACGTCTCGATCCGCAACTCGTTCTCCTCGCGCTCCAGCGAACAGGTGGAATACACCAGCAGCCCCCCCGGCTTCACCAGCCCCGCGGCGGCCGCCAGCAATTGGTCCTGCAGCCGGACCAGCGCCGCGAGGTCGTCTTCCGTCACCCGCCAGCGGCCGTCCGGGTGGCGGCGAAAGGTGCCCGTCCCCGTGCAGGGCGCGTCCAGCAGCACGGCGTCCACTTCGCGGAAGGGCGGCCGGCGCCCGTCCGCGACCACGGCGCCCACGCGGTCATCCCACCCCAGGCGCGCCGCGTTCTGCACCACGCGGCCCATGCGCCGCAGCGACATGTCCACCGCGGCCACGCGCCCGGCGCGCTCCGCCAGCCCCATGGCCTTGCCCCCCGGCGCCGCGGCCAGGTCGATGACCGTCGCGCCCTCCGGCACGTCCGCGTAGCGCACCACGAGCGCCGCGGACGGGTCCTGCACCACGGCGGGGATCACGGCCAGGGCCTGCGCGGCCGTGGCGGGGGGGAGGATGCGCAGCGAGTCCGGCGCGAAGTCCACCGGCTCCGCCTCGATCTCCGCCTTCGCCAGCCGCGCCCGCGCGTCCTCCGCGGAGATGCCCAGGGGGCGGATGTACAGCTCCGGCCGCCGGTTGTCCGCGTCCACCAGCGTGCGCGCCTCGTCCCGTCCCCAGCGGCCCACCCAGCGCTGCACCAGCCAGCGCGGATGCGATCCCCACGACTCCAGGTGGTCCACGGGATCGTGCCCAAAGTCCGGAAAGCGGAACTGGGGGCGGCGCTGCATGTTCTGCAGGATGCCGTTCACCAGCCCCGCCGCATAGGGCGCGCCGGCCATCCGCACCAGCTCCACGGACTGCGACACGGCCGCGTAGGGCGGCACGCTCCCCATCTCCAGCAGCTGGTATGCGCCCAGGCGAAGCACGTCCAGCACGTCCGGGTTCAGGCTCTCGATGCCGTCGCGGGCGAACTGGTTGAGCACGTGGTCGATGCGGCCGCGCAGGCGAAAGGTGCCGTACACCAGCTCCTGCGTCCACGCGCGCTCGCGGGGCTCCATCCCCTCCGTGGCGGCGTCCAGGGCGCGGTCGCCCAGCTCCCCTTCGCGAAAGCGGGCCAGGGCCTCCAGCGCCGCCTGCCGCGCGACCGTGGGCTGCGCCATGCCGCTAGTCCAGCATCCCGGCGGAAGGCGACGACGGCACGGCCCGCTCGCGGCGCGGCATGCGCCCGGCCAGGTACGCCAGCCGCCCCGCCTCCGTGGCCAGCGCCATCGCGCGGGCCATGCGGACGGGGTCGCGTGCCTCGGCCAGGGCCGTGTTCATGAGGATGCCGTCCACCCCCTGCTCCATGGTCACCGCCGCGTCGCTGGCCGTGCCCACGCCCGCGTCCACGATGACGGGGACGCTGAGCCGCGACTTGATCGTGCGGATGTTGTACGGATTGACGAGCCCCAGCCCGCTGCCGATGGGCGACGCCAGCGGCATGACCGCCGCGCACCCCGCGTCTTCCAGCCGCAGCGCCGTGATCAGGTCGTCGTTGGTGTAGGCCAGGACGACGAACCCGTCCGCGACGAGTTCCTTCGCGGCCCGCAGGGTGGCGTCCGCGTCCGGCAGCAGCGTCTCCTGGTCGCCGATGACCTCCAGCTTGACCCAGTTGGTGAAGCCGGAGGAGCGGGCCAGGCGGCAGTAGCGGATGGCGTCCTCCGCCGTGTAGCACCCGGCCGTGTTGGGCAGGAGCAGGAACCGCTCGGGGTCCAGGTGATGGAGGACGCCTTCCTCCTTGGGTCGAGTGAGGTCCACGCGGCGCACGGCGACGGTCACGACCTCGGCGCCGGAGGCCTCGATGGCGTCCACCATCTCCGTGTTCGTGCGGTACTTGCCCGTGCCCACCATCAGCCGCGAGCGCAGCGGCCGCCCGGCGATGACGAGCGGCGCGTCCAGCGCGGCGGGAGCTTCCAGCAGAGTAGACATCAACTACGAGTGCGAAAGTGCGAGAGTGCGAAAGTGCGAAAGTCGGTTCGTGCCGGGACGCGGCTTCGGCGCGGGACGGCGGAGATCGCGCCGGCAGCGGGGCGCCCCTCCCCCGACCCCTCCCCGCTCGTTCCTCGCGGAGAGGGGAGAACTGCGTCGCGGATGATCGTCATTTCCGCGTGGCACTCACCCGCGACGGATAGTCCGCGCAGGCGGACGTCGCGAATTTCCAGCGGCGAATTCATTCGCTCGGCGCGGGGCCTGCCGGTAGGCTCGGCGCGGAGGCTGGCCGGCCGGGATGCTCAGTCCAGCGCGCCCGTGCTCATCCTCCGCCCACGAAGTGCACCAGCTCCAGCTGGTCGCCCGCGCGGACGGGGGCGCCGGCGTAGGCTTCGCGGCGCAGGATGTCGCCGTTCTGCTCCACGACGATCATCCGGGGCTCCAGGCCCAGGTGCGCCAGCAGCCCCGCGACGTTGAGCCCCGCGGGGACCGCGCGCTCGTCGCCGTTCACGCGCACCGTGATCTCCGCCGCGACCGCCGTGTCCGTCATCTACCCCATCCAGTGGCTCAGGTAATTCCGCACCGCCTCCACGGGATCGGGCGCGTCCCACACGCCGCGCAGCACCGCGAAGCCCGCCGCGCCCGCATCCCGCGCCTCCGCCGCCCGCCCCGGCGTCACCCCGCCGATGGCGATCACGGGCACGCCCAGCGCGGCGATCTCGCGGATGAGTCCCACACCGGCGCCGGGCCGGCCGGGGTGCGAGGCGCTCTCCCAGATGGTACCCGCGAGCAGGAAGTCCGGCTCCCCCGTGAGCGCATCCCGCGCCTCGTCCAGCGAATGCATGGAAACGCCCAGCAGCCGGTCCGCGCCCAGCAGCCGCCGCGCATCCGCCGCCGCCAGCCCGCGCCCGCCCACGTGTGCCCCGTCCACCCCCGCCGCGTGGGCCACGTCCACGCGGTCGTTGACCACGAGCCACGCGTCCTCGTTGACGGCGAGCGAGCGCATCCGCCGCGCGAGCTCGTACAGCGTGCGTCCCGACGCCCGCGGCGCCCGCAGGTGAAAGATGAGGTCCGGCCCGCCCATCTCGAACACGAGCCGCGCGGCGTCCAGGAACCCCGGCCGCGCCACGACCTCGTCGTCCGTGACCACGTGCAGCGGCGGAATGGAATCCGGCTTCACGACGCGGATGGCGCCGGTAGCGGGGCGCACCCTCCCCCCGGCCCCCTCCCCCGCTTCGCGGGCAGGAGGGGGAGAACCCAACTCGTGCAGTGAAGCGGGCTGCCTGCACCGGCGGGGCGCCCCTCCCCCCGGCCCCCTCCCCGCTCGTTCCGCGCGGAGAGGGGGAGAACCTCTATTCCTCGCGAAACCCGGCCGGCGGCGTGGCACTCCCCCGAGACGGACCGTCCGCGCAGGCGGACTTCGCGACTTTCCAGCGGCGAATTCATTCGCTCGGACGAGACTTCGCGTCGCCGATGAAATTCATTCACTGACGAGACTTCGCGTCGCCGATGAAATTCCATTTACTGACGAGGCTTCGCGTCGTCCATGATTCATTCACTCGGACGAGACTTCGCGCGTCGTCCATGAGATTCATTCACCCAGACGAGACTTCGCGCGTCGTCCATGAGATTCATTCACCCGGACGAGACTTCGCGTCGTCGGCGGAATTCATTGCTCGGCTCGGAATTTCGCAGCCCGCCGCTCCCCTCACGCCTGCCCGAACCGGTCGCCCACGGACACGCCGCGGCCGCGCACCCAGTCCGCGGCGGGCATGCGGCGCTTGCCGGGGGGCTGCACCTCGCCCACGCGCACGGACCCGAGCCCGCACGCGATCACCACGCCCTCCGCATCCGCCTGCAGCACCTCGCCCGGCACGCCGCCCATCCCGTCCACCACGGCGGGGCGGAAAAGCTTGACCGTCCCCTTGGATCCGAGCGGGCTCCAGGCGCCGGGGACGTCGTCCATCCCGCGCATCCACAGGGCCACCTCGTCGGCGGGGAGCGACCAGTCCACGCGCGCCGTCTCGCGGTCCACCTTGGGCGCGTAGGTGGCGCGCTCGTGGTCCTGCGGCTCCTCCACGATCCCGCCGCCCTCCATCAGCGCCAGCGTCTCCACCAGCGCCTCGGCCCCGATCTCCGCCAGCCGCGCGCCCAGCTCGCTGGCGGACTCCTCCGGCTGGATGCTCTCCTCCACGCGCATGAGCATGGGCCCGCTGTCCAGCCCCGCCTCCATCCGCATGATGGTGACGCCGGACACGGCGTGCCCGCGCACGATGGCCCACTGGATGGGCGCCGCGCCGCGCAGCTCCGGCAGCAGGGAGGCGTGGATGTTCACGGAGCCCAGCCGCGGCACGGCCAGCACCTCGGGCTTGAGGATCTGCCCGTAGGCCACCACCACGGAGATGTCCGCGTCCAGGGCGCGGATCTGCGCCATGAACTCGTCGCCGCGCGCCTTTTCGGGCTGCAGCACGGGGATGCCCTCTTCCAGGGCCTCCTGCTTGATGGGCGAGAACGCCACTTCGCGCCCCCGCCCCGCCGGCCGGTCCGGCTGCGTGACGACGCCCACCACCACGTGCCCCTCTTCGGAAAGGGCGCGCAGGGCGGGGAGCGCGAACGCCGGGGTACCCCAGAACAGGACCTTCACTCAGTACCTCACTCCTTGGAGAGCTTGCGGTACTTCTTGAGCAGCATGGCGCGCTTGATGGGCGACAGCCGGTCGATGAACAGCACTCCGTCCAGGTGGTCGATCTCGTGCTGAAGGCAGCGGGCCATCATCCCCTCCGCCTGGATGCGCACGGGGTTGCCCTTCTGGTCCAGCGCGTCCACCACGCAGGTGACGGGGCGCTCCACGTGGGCCGATACGCCGGGGATGCTCAGGCACCCCTCCTCGTACTTTTCCACCGGGCCCGTGAACTCCGCCACGACGGGGTTCAGCAGGGCCAGGCGCTCGGCGCCCTCCTCGTTCACGTCCACCACGATCAGCCGCTGCGACAGGCCGATCTGCGGCGCCGCCAGCCCAATACCGCGCGCGTCGTACATGGTCTCGAACATGTCGTCCACCAGCCGGTCCAGCTCCGGGCCGGGGGTGGGGACGTCGGTGGCCTTCTGCCGCAGGACGTCGTCCCCCAGCAGCACGATGGGACGGACGCTCATCAGGCCTGCTTGGCCGGTCCCACGCCGGCCGCGTTGATCTTGCGGGTCACGCGGCTGCGCTCCACCAGCAGCGTGGAGTTGCCCGAGCGCACTTCCACCTGGTCGTCGCGCACCATCGTCACCGTGCCGATGATGCCGCCGGCCGTGACCACCTGGTCGCCCTTCTGCAGCGAGTTCACCATCTCCAGGTGCGCCTTGGCCTGCCGCCGCTGGGGAACGATGATCATCACCCAGAAGATGAAGAAGATGATGACGAACGGCAGAAAGCCCAGCAGCGAGTTGCCCTGCTGGGGCTGCGCCTGGAGCATGGCGAGCGAAAGGATGTGCATCGGTCCCGATCCTGAAAGGTTTTGATGTCGTTCGTCGTACGCCCGCTCAGCCCCGCGCGGCCTTGCCGGCGTGGAAGCGGTCCAGCCACGCGCGGCTCCACGAGGCGAAGTCGCCCGCCTGGATGTGCTCGCGCGCGGCGTTCGCCAGGTTCACCAGGAAGTGCAGGTTGTGGATGGAGAGCAGCCGCATGCTCAGCCCCTCCCCCGCCACGAACAGGTGCCGCAGGTACGCCCGCGTGTAGCGCTTGCAGGTGTAGCAGCCGCACTCGGGGTCCAGCGGCCCCGCGTCCGTGAGAAAGCGCCGCTGCTTGATGTTCACCTGCCCCTCGGCCGTGATCCACACGGCACCGTTGCGCCCGTTTCGCGTGGGCGCCACGCAGTCGAACATGTCGATGCCGCGCCCGATGGCCTCCAGCAGGTCGTCCGGGTACCCCACGCCCATCAGGTAGCGGGGCAGCCGCCCGGGAAGCACGGGCTCCAGCGCCTCCAGCATGGCGTGCATGGTCGGCTTGGGCTCGCCCACGGACAGGCCGCCGATGGCGATGCCGTGCCAGTCGCCGGAATCCAGCGTGGCCCGCGCGGACGCGATGCGCAGGTCCGGGTAGATGCCCCCCTGCACGATGGGGAACAGCGTCTGCTCCGGCCCGTCCGGGTCCTCCTCCGGCAGCTCGGCGAAGCGCGTGCTGCAGCGCTCCAGCCAGCGAAGCGTGCGCTGGTACGCTTCCGTGGCCAGCTCGCGGCTGCTCTGCCCCGGCGGGCATTGATCGAAGGCCATGATGATGTCGGCCCCCAGCGCCCGCTCGATTCCCATCACCCGCTCGGGGGTGAACAGGTGGCGCGACCCGTCGATGTGGCTCTGAAAGGTGACGCCCTCTTCCTCGATGACGTTGATGTCGGAGAGGGAGAACACCTGGAAGCCGCCCGAGTCCGTGAGGATGGGGCGCTCCCACGTCTGGAACCGGTGCAGCCCGCCCATCTGCCGCACGGTCTCGTGCCCCGGCCGCAGGTACAGGTGGTAGGTGTTGCCCAGGATGATCTGGGCCCCGAGTCCTTCCACCTCTTCGGGCGTCAGCGTCTTGACCGTGGCCTGCGTGCCCACGGGCATGAACACGGGCGTCTGCACCACGCCGTGCGGCAGGGTGAGGCGTCCGGCGCGCGCGGCACCTTCCGTGGCCTGGATGTCGAACTCGAACAGCGGTCCCCCCGTGAACATCTCCGTGGTTCAGCGAAGGGGTAGTTTGGGGGGAGCGGGGGTTCGGGGCAAGGCGGGCGGGGGAAACTGCGGGTTACAGGGGACGGGTTACGGCAACTGCGGGTTACAGGGGACAGGTTACAGGGGACAGCCGGCAACGACGGGTCCGGGAAGCGTCCGTGGATTGCGTCGGGGGCGCGGGGCTCCGTCCGGAGCGGCTAAAGCCGCCGCTGGGAAAGCGGTAAGCCCCGCCCCGGCCGCTGGCGCGTCCGTGCGGGGCTTCAACTGCGTGAAGGGCAACGACAATCCGACCTGACTGGAGCCGTCTCCTCCGACGGTGCCGGAACCCCGCCCCGCCCCCCGGCACTCCCCCGGGCCGGGAGTCCGCGCAGGCGGACTTTGTGTGTTCGTTGCGGCGAATTCATTCGCTCTGCCCTCCTGCCCCGTCGGCAACCCAGCCAATCGGCCAGATCCTCTGCCCTCCCCGCCCTGCCATCGCCCATCCCCCAACGCGACTCGGCCCTCCCCCGAAGCTCGGGAGAGGGCCGATGTGCCGTCGCGGAGACGCCGTGCTTACGGAGTCGTCGCGGCGGGGGCCGGCGCCGTCGTGCCGGGGGTCGCGTTGGGCGCCGCCGTCGTGCCACCCGTCGCCGGAGCGGTCGTGCCACCGGTCGCGGGAGCCGGCGTGGCGCCCGTCGCGGGAGCCGGGGTCGTGCCGGCCGCGGGCGTCGTCGTGCCGCCGGCCGGAGCCTGCCCGCCGAACGTCGGTCCGGCGCCACCGGCCGCGGGCGCCTGCGCGCCGCCGGCCGGGGCCGGAGCGGGCGCCGCCGGCGCGGGCCGTCCACCCCGCTGCAGCTCGCGCTGCAGCACGGACTCGTTGGCCGCCGGACGGCTGGACAGGATCTGCAGCACGAACGCCAGAGCGATGAAGGCGCCGCCGCACCACCAGCTCAGCTTGGTGAGCAGGGTGGTCGCGTGGCGCCCGCCGAACAGCGTGTCGGTGCCGGCGCCGCCGCCCATCGCGGCAAGCCCGCCGCCCTTCCCCGCCTGCAGCAGCACCACGGGGATGAGGATCAGGGCGTCGAGAATCAGCAGGATCAGCAGAAACGTGAACACGGCCGGCCTGGAAGAAATGCGGATGGGAGGTCCCTATGGGGAAACGATTTAAGCTATACCGTTTCCCCGCCCTGTCAACCCGTGGCGCGGCAGATGGCCGAGAATCCCTGCGCATCCAGGCTCGCGCCGCCCACCAGCACCCCGTCCACGCCGGGCTGCGACATCAGCTCCGCGGCGTTGTCGGGCTTCACGCTGCCGCCGTAGAGCACGGGCACCGCGTCCGCCGCCGCCTCGCCGAACGCCGCCGCCAGCCGCGCCCGCACGGCCCGGTGCATGGCCGACGCGTCCTGCGGCGTGGCCGTCATCCCCGTGCCGATGGCCCACACGGGCTCGTACGCCACGATCAGCTCCGCGATCTCCGCCGGGCCCAGGATGGCCAGCACGGGCTCCAGCTGCTCGGCCACGACCGTCTCCGCCCGGTCCGCGCGGCGCTCGTCGATCGTCTCGCCCACGCACAGCACGGGGATCAGGCCGCCGTCCAGCACGGCGCGCACCTTCTTCGCCGTCTCCTCGCTCGTCTCGCCGAAGACGTGGCGGCGCTCGCTGTGGCCCACGAGGGCAAAGTCCGCCCCCGCGTCCGCCGCCATCCCCACGGACAGCTCGCCCGTAAAGGCGCCGCTGGCTTCCCAGTACACGTTCTGCACCCCCAGCCGCACGTCCGGCCGCCCCTGGAGGGCCTCCTTCGCCGCCGCGAACGAGATGGCGGGGGGAAAGAAGAGGACCGTGCGGTCGTCCGAGGGCTGGTGCAGGGCCAGGAAGTCGGCGAAGAAGCGGGCCGTCTCGGACGGCCCATGGTTCATCTTCCAGTTGCCCGCCAGCACCGGCCTGCGGGGGGCCGTCACGCGGCCCCCGCGTCCATCAGCGCCGCCACGCCGGGAAGCTCCTTGCCTTCAAGGAACTCCAGCGACGCCCCGCCGCCCGTGCTCACGTGCGACATGCGGCTTTCCAGCCCCAGCTCCCCCACCGCGGCCGCGGAATCGCCCCCGCCGATGATGGTGGTGGCGCCGCGATCCGTGGCCTCCGCGACGGCCTCGGCCACGCCCCTGGTCCCCGCGGCGAACTCCGGCACCTCGAACACGCCCATGGGCCCGTTCCACAGCACCGTCCCCGCGTCCGCCAGCACCCGCCGGTACTCCTCCACCGTCTTGGGGCCGATGTCCAGCACCATGCGGTCCGCCGGTATCGCCTCGCGATCCACCGTCTGCGTGGCCTGTCCCGCATCCATCTTCTCGGCCACGACGGCGTCCGTGGGCAGCACCAGCTTGTCGCCGGCCGCGGACAGGAGCTCGCGGGCCATCTCCAGGCGGTCGTCCTCCACCAGCGACGTGCCGGTGGCGAGATCCATCGCCTTGAAGAAGGTGTTGGCCATGGCGCCGCCGATGAGCAGGCGGTCCACCTTGGGGAGCAGGCTGCGGATGACGTCGATCTTGCCGCTGATCTTGGACCCGCCCAGGATGGCCACGAACGGGCGCTTGGGCTCCGCCAGGGCACGGCCCAGGTACTCCAGCTCGCGGTCCATCAGCAGCCCCGCCACGGCCGGCTTGCCCTGCGCGCGCATGTACTTGGCCACGCCCGCCGTGGACGAATGCGCCCGGTGCGCCGCGCCGAACGCGTCGTTCACGTACACGTCGCCCAGGGCGGCCATCTCCTCGGCCAGCGCGGGGTCGTTCTTTTCCTCGCCGGGGAGAAAGCGCGTGTTCTCCAGCAGGAGCACGTCGCCCTCGTACAGCATCCCCACGGCCGTGCGCGCCTCGAACCCCGCCGTGTCGTGGACGAAGCGGACGGTGCGCCCCTCCAGCAATTCCTCCAGCCGCTTGGCGACCGGCTCCAGCGACATGGACGGCTCCGGCTTGCCCTTGGGGCGGCCGAAGTGGGCCATGAGGATGACCTTGGCCCCCTGCTGCAGCAGCCCGTCCAGCGTGGGGAGGGTGCTGGTGATGCGCGTGTCGTCCGTGATCTGCCCGGACTCGTCCAGGGGGACGTTGTAGTCCACCCGGACCAGGACGCGCTTGCCGCGAAGCGCGTCCTCCGGCAGGTCGGTGATGGTGAGCTTGCGCACGCTCACAGCCGCTCGCCCATGTACCGGGCCAGGTCCACGCAGCGGCAGCTGTAGCCCCACTCGTTGTCGTACCAGGCCACGACCTTCACCAGCCCGGACAGCACGTTGGTGGACGGCGCGTCCACGATGGACGAGTGCGGGTTGCCCGTGTAGTCGATGGAGACCAGCTCCGTCTCCTCGTACCCCAGGATTCCCTTGAGCCGGCCCTCGGACGCCGCGCGCAGGGCGTCGTTCACCTGCTTGGCGTCCACGTCCTTCTCCAGCTCCGCCGTCAGGTCCACCACCGACACGTCGGGCGTGGGAACGCGGAAGGCCATGCCGTCGATCTTGCCCTTGACCTCGGGGATCACCAGCCCGGTGGCCTTGGCGGCGCCCGTGGTGGTGGGGATCATGGACATGCCGGCCGCGCGGGCCCGGCGCAGGTCCTTGTGGGGAAGATCGAGGATGTTCTGGTCGTTGGTGTACGCGTGCACGGTCGTCATCAGGCCGCGCTTGAAGCCGAACTCGTCCAGCAGCACCTTGACCACGGGCGCCAGGCAGTTGGTGGTGCAGCTGGCGTTGCTGACGATGTGGTGGCTGGCCGGGTCGTACTTGTCCTCGTTGACGCCCAGGACGATGGTGATGTCCTCGTTCTTGGCCGGCGCGGAGATGATGACCTTTTTGGCGCCCGCCTGGATGTGCTTCTCGGCGTCGGCCTTGCTGGTGAAGCGGCCCGTGGACTCGATGACGATGTCCACGCCCAGGTCGCCCCAGGGAAGCGCGGCGGGGTCCTTCTCGGCGAACACCTTGAGCTCGTCGCCGTCCACCACCAGGCTCTGCTCGCGGGCTTCCACGGTGCCGGCGTAGATGCCGTGCACGGAGTCGTACTTGAGGAGGTGGGCGAGCGTCCTGGTATCGGTCAGGTCGTTGACGGCCACGAAGTCGATGTCCGTGGCGCCGGCCTTCTTGGCGGCCCGGAGAACGTTGCGGCCAATGCGGCCGAACCCGTTGATGGCGACGCGAATGGGCATGGTAGCTCGGTCAGCTCGTTTTGGAGAAAAGGATGACGAGCGCCGGGACGGCCCCTGCCGTCCTAGCGCTCCAGCTCCGGAATCACGCGGGCAAAGGTCGCCACGCTCACCACCCGCGCCCCCGCTTCCAGCAGGACTTCGCTGCATGCAAGGGCCGTGGCACCCGTGGTCCACACGTCGTCCACCAGGATCACGTGCTCGCCCTGGAGCTGCGCGGCCTGCTCGTCACGGACGGCGAACGCGCGCGCCACGTTAGCCCGGCGCTCCCCGGGATGCAAGGCCGTTTGCGTCTTGGTGGCGCGTGTGCGCTCCAGCACGTCCGGGGCCGCCGTGCGGTCGGTTTTGCGGGCAAAGGCGGTGGCCAGGAGGGCGGCCTGGTTGTAGCCGCGCTCCCGCAGCCGGGCCTTGCTGGTGGGCACGGGGATGACGAGCCGCGCCTCGTCCTCCACGTCGCGCGGCCACGACATCTCGGCCATGCGCTGGGCCATGGGCTCGGCGGTGCCTTCCCAGCCGCGGTACTTGAGGGCGTGCACGATGGCGCGGACCTCGGTGCCCATGAGGAACGCGGCGCGGATGGCGCGCACGGCCTGCGGCCAGTCGCCGCAGGTGCGGCACTTGGGGCGCGGGTCCTCGCCGGGGGGCACGGGGCCCCAGCAGCGCTCGCAGCGCGGGTGCGGCAGGGTGCGGCAGCGCACCCAGCACAGCCGGCAGACGATGCGGTCCTTTTCCGTGGTGGGGATGGGGTTGCTGCACGAGACGCAGACCGGCGCGAACACCAGGTCCATGGCGCCGTCGCCAAAGTCGCGGAGTACGTCGCGGAGGTAGGGCATGGATGTTTCGGCGCCGAAGGTTGCTGTACGTGATGGATGATGGATCTGCATGCAGCGGCGCGCGAACCGGCGCCTTGCTCTCCGACTATAGCCCCGGCCCCGCGAACCATGCGGGAGTGGAAGACGGGTTCCGTGCCGTCCGGCGGAGGCCGTGCACCGGGCAAGGGCCCCCTCCCCCCGGCCCCCTCCCCCGCTTCACGGGCAGGAGGGGGAGAACTGCAGCCCCGCGACCACGATGTCATTCCGAGGGAGCGCCCGACGGTACTCGCCCGCGGCGCATCCCGTGGGCGCGACCGAGGAATCTACTCCGCGGGTGCAGGTACCCCGCCCCGTCCCACGGGACTCCGCCCGTGGCGGGAGTCCGCGCAGGCGGACCTGGTGTCGTCGTTGCGGCGAATTCATTCGCTCGGCCCTGGCTCGCGCCGCGCCCGGCCTCCCCTCCCGAGCGGTCGATTGCCCCACGCGGAACGAGGCCCGCGTCCATCGCGGCACCAAGCTCGACAAAGTGGGCGCGTTCGGGAAGCCCTTGCCTGCCAAATCGCTCCAACACCGCCACCGCCGCGCACCCCATCAACCGGAAGCCGCCGCCGCGCGGACGAAAACTCCGCCGCCGGCCGGTCAGTCGGATCCCGCGCATCAGATGCGGATCGGCGGGACTGCGTCAGCGAGGCGATGCACCTGCGAGGGCGAGTAGATTCCTCACTCGTTCCTCGTTCGGAATGACAGTTTCGCTCGCGGACGACGGTCTTCTCTCACGGATGACAGACTTCGTCCGCGTCCGCCCCCCGGCTCAGCCGAGGAAGCGGCGGGCGACGCGGATGTAGCGGATGTCCTGCTCGTGCTCGGGGAGCGCTTCGGCGGCGGCGAGCAGCTTGCGCACGTGGCGGTGCAGGCGCGGCTCGCCCCAGCGGTAGCCGGTCGCGGACTCGGCGCTGGGCGTGTTGCCGTCGCGCGCGGCCTCCACCAGCGCCCGCGCGGCGGCCCGGTCATAGCCCGGATCGTCCCGCGGCGGAAGGCCGAACAGCCCCGGCGGCACGAACCCCTCGTCCTCCCGTACGAACGCGCGCGACATCGTCCCCCGCCCTCCTCCGTGAACGCTCCCGGACACCCGCATCCGGCTCATCGCGGCGCCATCCGCCGCGAGTTCCGTTCCCCTCCGTTCCCATCGATCTCCCCACAGTCGAACGCGGCGGACTCCCCACATCCATCCCCGCGATGCCCGACTGCCCGGCCCCGGCGCCCGGCGTAACGTCCGAGTGCGGCAGCGGGCCGCCACGGGCCGGGAAGATCCACCACGGGAGACGACGATGCCCATCCGCCGTTCCATCAAGGTATACCACGCCGCAAGCCCCTTCGAGCAGGCCGGGTGGACGCTGGCCTTCGTGGCGGCGGCGATCGTCGTGCCCACGCTGCTTCGCTGGGTGCTGGGCAGCGTGGCCGCGGCGGGGGGCGGACAGGCCGGCTATCCCGCCACGGCGGCGCGCATGGCCGTGGACGCGACCGCGCTGCTGGTGCAGTGGATCGGCATCGGTGTCCTGGCCGGGCTGGGGACGCTGTGCGCGTGGCTGGCCGCCGCGTACCTGCGCGGCCGGGGCGACGGCACGGGCGGCATCCCCCGCTGGGCCGTGGCCGAGACCTATGCCGTGGGCGCGGCGGCGGCGCTGGCCGGGCTGCTCTGGCTGAGTTGATCCGTCTGGCTGAGCTGAATCCGCCGGGATGCCGGAACGCGAGGGGGCGGACCCAAGCACTGGGCCCGCCCCCGCGCGTTCCGGCCGGTGCGGCTACAGGTTGCTGCCGCTGCCGCCCGTCGATCCACCCGTGCCGCCGCCGAAGCTCGCCGAGCCGGACGTGCCGGCATCGAGCCCCGACGAGCGCGACGTGCCGCGCTCGTAGCCCCGGCGGGTGAAGTCGCGCAGGGAGTCGTAGCTGCCCGCGCGCGAGCCGCTCCACCCGCTGCGCAGGTGCGGCTCCACGTCGTCGTACGCGCGCCCGGTGTAGTCCGGGTTGCGCGCGGCCGCGTAGCCGACCACGTATACCGTACGCGCCTGCTCGTACGGCACGGTGGCCCGGGCGGGATGCGACTCGTAGAAGGTGCGGCAGTCGCGCTCCTCCTCCTCGCTCATCTCCGCCACCGTCTCCGACAGCTTGCGGCTCACCCACCAGGCGCCGCCGGCGAGCGCCAGCGCGCCCACGATGGTCTTCCACTCGAAGGCGTGCCGCGCGTACCCCTTCACGGCAGCGAACCGCTCCTTGTGGGGATACTCACGCTCCAGCTCCACCTCCACCTCCTCGTACGGGCGGTTGGCGTAGGTGGGGTTGGCCGCCGCGCGGTGGCCGACCTCGTACGCCGGACGCGCCTCCTCGTACGTGGTGACGGGGGGCGTGGTCGTCACGGGAGTGGCGGTGTAGTGCCGCCGGTACGTGCCCTCGAACGTGTCGAAGTCGTCGCCCGTGGAATAGCCGCCGCCCTCGGTGCTGAAGCCCGAGCCCGCGGCCCCGCCCGTCCCCGTGCCGCCCAGGCCACCCGTCGATCCGCCCAGGCCGCCGGTCGATCCACCGGTCGAGCCCAGGTCGCCGCCGGTCGAGCCCAGGTCGCTTCCGCCGCCCAGCCCGTCCGTGGATCCGCCCAGGCCGCCGGTCGATCCGCCGGTGCCCGCGCCGCTCAGGCCGCCCGATCCCGTGGATCCGCCCGTCGATCCGCCCGTCCCCGTGCCGCTGAGCCCGCTGGACCCAAGGCCGCCGCTCTCACCGCCGGACGCACCACCACCCAGGTTGCTGTCGCTCTGCATCATCCCTCCATCCGCTCGGGAAAACTGGAAACCAGGGCCGGGTGACGATGCAGGCATTGCGCCACGGCGACGGGGGATGTGTGGCACGAGCAAAGCGGCTGCTTGGACAAACGTTCACCCGTCCGGCGCAGCGGGGAGGCCGATGCCGCGTCAGCTCTTGTCGCGCGGCGGCGGATAGGCGCGGACGTTGTCGTTCGCCTGGCGCGCGGCCTCGGCGATGCGGGCGGCGCGGGTCTCGGGCTTCTTGGCCAGCGTGATCCACTGCAGGATCACCTTGCGCGCGGAAGGCGGGAACGCGGCGAAGTGGCGCGCGGCATCGGGATAGGAGGCGAGCGCCTGCTCCAGGTCGTCCGGCATCTCCAGCGCCTCCACCGCATCCAGCAGCGTCCATGAGCCGTCCCGTTTGGCCGCCTCCAGCTTCTCCAGGCCGGAAGGCGCCATCCGCCCGTCCGCCATCAGCCGCTCCAGCCGGATCTTGTTGGGCCGCGACCAGCCGCTGCCGGGCTTGCGGGGCGACATCCAGAGCATGGTGCGCTCCTCGTCCACCGTGCCCGCCTTGCCGTCGATCCAGCCGAAGCAGAGCGCCTCCTCCACGGCGTCTTCGTACGTGACGCGCGGCTTGCCCGCCGACTTCTTGTAGCTGACGAACCAGATGCCTTCCGTGCGCGTGTGGTTCTGCTCTAGCCAGGCGCGCCATTCGTCGCGGGTGGCGGGTTGGACGGAGTTCTCGGGCGGATTGGCCATCGTTCGCGGGGAGGAGGATCGGGGGCGGCTCAGACGTTCGGAACCGGCACGAGGGCGGCGTCCACGCGTTCGCGCAGGGCCGCCAATCCGTCGCGCTCGGCGCGGGACAGCTGGCGGCGGCCCCGCATCTTGGCGCGGACGCGGCGCACCTCGAAGCCGCGGAGCCCCGTGAGGTACACGTTGCGCTCGCGCTCCAGCATGTCCAGCGTGCCCCGCAGGAACGCGTCCGTGGGCGGGGCGGCGGGGCGCACGATGGACCACGTGAGCCCCAGCCGCTCCAGCGTCCCGTTGTAGGAGCGGTGCGTGAGGAAGCTGAACGACGCCACGCAGCCGCGCAGGGCGCTGTAGCGCTTCCAGAGGGGAAGCGCCGGGTCGCGGACCTTGCGCGCGCTGGACGCGAACGACATGGCGGCGGATGCGGATCGTCGGAAGGCCGGCGTCAGCGCGCGGAGACGACCTCCACCAGGAACACGAGCGTGGCGTTGGGCGGAATGTTGCCCACCTGCCGCGTCCCGTATCCCAGCGACGGCGGCACCACGAGCTGCCGCTGGCCCCCCACGCGCATCCCCGCGACGCCCTGGTCCCAGCCGCGGATGACCTGCCGCTCGCCCAGCCGGAACTCGCGCGGGGCGGCGGGGGCCACGTTGGCGTCCATCATCGTCCCGTCCGGCAGCCAGGTGGCGTAGCGCACGGCCACCTCGTCGCCGCGGCCCACGGCACGGCCGCCGCCCACGCGCACGTCCCGGACGTACAGGCCGCCCTCCATCCGCTGCATGGCGGCGAGGTCCACGTTGAGCGCGGGCGCGAACGACAGCGTCTCCGGCGCGGCGGCCGGCGCCTCTTCCGTCGCCGCCGCGGCGCACCCGGCCAGCACCACCATCATCAACCCGCAGAGCAGACGGCGCATCCACGACCTCCAGGGGTGGGGCAAGGGACAGGCGGACGCGCGGACATCCTCCGCGCGATCAGATTAGAAAGTACGGGTCGTCGCGAACGGCCGCCAAGGCCCTCGGAAGCGTGATGTCGCGATGGACCACGTGCCACTCGCCGGTATGACGCATGTACGCGACGTGGAACTGGTCGTCGCCCGCGGCGATTGGGATAGGAACCGCCGGAGTCGCACACATCCGTCCTGAGCGAATGAATTCGCCGCTGGAAATTCGCGAAGTCCGCCTTCGCGGACTGCACCTCCTGGCGTCCGGTCCGCACGCGCCGAAGAGCAGCAGGCCGCCCAGGCGCCGCGCCGAATCATCATCGACGTCGCTCGCCAGAAAAATCGCCGTACCCAGAATCACTCCGCGGGCACCGCGGCGTCCAGGGCGCGCAACCGCTCCGTGAAGCGCTCCATCCGCTTGCGGTTCACGCCCATGTCGCTGCGCCCCACGCGCGACGCGGAGCGAAAGCGGATGACGTTCGCCGTTCCATCCACCACCACCTCCACGTCGTCCACGAAGCGCATGAGCCGGCTGCGCGACTCGGCACGGAGGTAGCCCGGCGCCTCCAGCACGATGCGCGTCCGGGGCTCCGCCAGCAGCGCCTGCCGCGCGCGGGCCTGCGCGGCCTCCGGCGTGCCGCGAAAGGGGATGGGCGGGATGGCGTGCCCCGCGTCCGCCGCCTCCGTGCTGACGCAGTTGGGCGTGCGCGGGCACGGCCGCAGGGGCTCGCCCGGGGTGGCCAGGTTCGCCGGCGGCCGGCCGCAGCCGACCAGGAAGAGCACGAGCGCGACGGGCCAGGCACGGTTCACGGGTTCTCCTGGAGCTTCGATGGGACTCCCTCCGGCGCGGGTCAGCGCTTCTCGAGCGGAACGTACCGCCACAGGACGAGCATCGCGATCATCCCAACGATGGGCAGCACCAGGGACAGGACACCCGGCAGGAGCCGCGCCGCCTGCATTCCCACGAAGAAGGGGAGCATGGCGAGCAGGCTCGTCCACGGAACGCCGATCTTCCGTCCGCACGACTGGCAGGTGGCCGGAACGGCGGGACCCAGCGAATACCGGCGGAACGTCGTGATCCCCGGCCCACCGCAGTGCGGGCATGCGTGCATCGCCATCGGCCGAATCAGCTCCTCACGAGTTCCGGGAATTCGCCAGCCCAGGCATCCACGCCTCGCCGGCCGGTTCGTCCGCCCCGCCGGTGTAGGGCCGCGCGGACGGAATCCAGCAGCGCACCCGCCGCCGGTAGTCCTCGTACGAGGCGCCGAAGCGGCGGAGCAGGTCGCGCTCCTCGGACGGGCGGACGCCGTAGTTCCACAGCAGGCACCCCGCGGCCACGTACGCCAGCAGCAGCCACGAGCCGGCGCCCAGCGCCACGGCCAGCCCCTGCCCCAGCCCCGACACCGCCATGGGGTTGCGGACGTGCGCGTACGGCCCGCGCACCACCAGCCGCCGCGGCGCGTGCGACGGCAGCGGCGTCCCGTCGCCGCGCGTGGCAAAGGTGAACGCCCCCCACAGCCCCAGGGCGCTGAACGCGACGAACAGCGCCACGGCCGCCATCCCCTGCCCCGGCCACGCCCATCGCGGCAGCCCGAGCGCCGCGTCCACCTCCAGCAGCGCGCGCGGCACCACGCCGAGCATCACGCCCCAGATCACCACGATCTGCGTGAGCGTCCGCGCCAGGTGCCGCCCCGCGCTCCCCGGGTCCGACGGGCGGACGAGCCGGTCCGCCGGCAGCGACCCGATGAGCGCCAGGGCCAGGCTCGCCAGCGCGCCGGGGGTCATCAATCCCACGCTGAGCCACGCGCCGCCCGTAGCCAGCGACGCGCCCAGGCAAAAGAGCGTGCCGTACGCCATCGCTCCCGCCACCAGCCAGCGCATCGCACCCGCCGACGGCCTGCCGCGCAGGGACAGCCACGCCGCCGCCAGCGATCCGCCGGCCGCGAGACCCAGGTCCGGCAGCCAGAAGGCCGTGAGCGTGGACGGCGGCCATCCCGGCGGCGTGAACCAGGCGCGCGTGGCCGGCATCCGCCAGAGCATCACCCACCACGCCAGCACCGCCGCGCCCTGCAGCGCGAAGAACGCGACGCACGCCAACCGCACGGCCCGTGCTGCCTCGGCCGCCGTCTCCGGCGCGGGAGCGGACGTCTCAGGGAGTTCGGCGGGGATCATCGCTCGTCGGAGGGGAAGGTGCGGCGGGGGAGGATTCCGGCAGGGCGCGGAGAAACGTCTCGATCTCCGTCCGGGAGCGCAGGACGACGGCGCGCTGGTCCGAGCGCAGGGCGGCGAGCTTCGCCAGGACGCCGGGCCGACGTTCGCGGGGATACGTCCAGATCCAACGGATGAACTGCCACGTGAGCCGCTCGTCGTTGCCCTCGCGCATGTCCGGGCGCGACCGACGATGGAAAATGATGCGGCGCTTGACGGCCCGCCACAGGCAGAGGGTGCGCGGCAGGTCCAGGAACACGGCGGTGTCGCACGCGTCCAGGCGCCGGTCCAGCGTGCCAGCGTAGTTGCCATCCATCACCCAGGCATCGCGGGCGAGCAGCTCGTCCACGGTGCGCGTCCAGGCGTCCTTGGGCGTCTTGACCCACCCCGGCGACCAGTAGAGGGCATCCAGGTGGATGAGGGGCAGCCCCGTGCGCTCCGCCAGCTGTGCCGCGAACACCGACTTCCCCGCCCCGCTGGACCCGATCACCAGGACTTTGCGCATTTGAGCAAGACCTCGGTGGATGGATGACGGCGGATGCCGGACGATCGCGCCCGGCGCCTCAATCCGCCGGGGGCGCGGCCGGTGCGGCATCGAAGACGGCGAGGAGGAGCCGGCGCAGGACGGCGACCTGCTCCGCGCACCGCTCGATGGACTGCATGCCGATCAGCGCATCCAGCTGGGTGTTGTACAGCGCCACCCGCCGCACCATCGCCGCGTCGAACTCCGCCAGCACGGGCCGAAGCGCCGGATCGAGCAGCGTCCGCGCCGCGTCCATCCACCCCGGCTCCGGCGGCGCAAACACCTCCATCCCGATCGCCTTCGAAAGCTCCGGCGCAGGCTGCGTGCTGCCGTACGCCGGCTCGCCCAGCGCGACGGCCAGGGTCACCGGGATAGCGGATTGCCGCCGGTGCCGCGCGTCGATCACGCAGGCGCGGTCGGATACCCGCACGGTGAACCAGAACTCCTCGTCGTGCAGGGCGATGGCGTACAGGCACAGCGGCTCGCCGATGACCCCGCGCCGCTGCGCCACGGCCCGCGCCCCGAGGAGCCCCGCGAGCGCCTGCGCGTGTGCCTTCGCCACGGCCCGGTCCGGGTCCGGCCTGACCACGCGCGAACTGCCCAACATGAAGTGGATAGGGTAAAGTGCAGGTCAGCCGGCGTCCGCGATGCGCGGATCTTCCAGCGGCGTCCCGGCCTGGCAGAGCGGGCACTCGTCCGGGGCCCACAGGCTGAATCCCGCGCGGCCGACGGCCTCCACGGGGATGCCCTGCGCCGCGAAGTGCGCCTCCGCCGCGTCGCCGAGCACCAGCAGCGCCCCGACGCCCACGACGGATGCACCGGCGGCGACCAGCGCTTCCGCCGTGGCGCGGACGGACGAGCCGGCGCTGATCACGTCGTCCACGACGGCCATCCGCTCGCCGGCGGCGCGATCGTGCAGCGCGGGCGGCAGCCGGTAGCGAGCACGGAAGAGTCCCGGATCGGCGGGCGCGGCGACGGGCTCGGTGAAGTAGAAGGCGGCGCCCAGCGCGGTCGCGACCGCCTGCGCCACGAACGCGCCGCCCAGCAGCGGCCCGCAGACGGCTGTGGGCGCGTGCGGGCGGAGGCGATCGGCGAGGGTGGAGACGAGGGGCGCGAGGGTCGGCGTGTCCACGAACATCCCGTCCAGCGTGAGCCACAGGTCCGTGTGGTAGCCGGACTCCAGGAGAAAGTGCCCGCGGCGCGCCGGGAGCGCGTCCAGCACGTCGCCCGTCACGGCGCGCCCAGCGCCGCGCGCATCACGTCCAGCGGCGGGTCCATCCCCCACCAGCGGGAAAAGGCGGCCGCACCCTGCCGCAGGAGCATCTCCTTGCCGTCCGCCGCGGGCAGGCCGCGCGCGCGCATCTCCCGCACCCAGCGCGTCTCCCCGCGCGCGTACACCAGGTCCAGCACCGCATCCACCGTCACCCGCGCGGCCTCCGGATCGAGCGGAAGCGGATCATCCGCCTTCAGCCCCAGCGAGGTGGAGTTCACGGCCAGGTCGAAGCGCTCGCCCGCCAGCGCATCCGCCCCATCCACTACGTCGATGCGCACGCCCGGCGTCCGGAATCGCTCCGCCAGGGCCTGGGCGCGCCCCGGCGTGCGGTTGGCGACGACGATCCGCTCCGCGCCCGCATCCGCCAAAGCGCACAGGGTCGCGCTCGCCGCGCCGCCCGCGCCCAGCAGCAGCACGCGCGCCCCCGCCGGCTCGCGGCCCAGCAGCGCGGCGACGGCGGCACGGGCGCCCGCCACGTCCGTGTTGTCGCCGGCGACGACGTCGTCCTCCATCCAGTACGCGTTGCAGGCGCCCGTGCGCCGGACGGCATCGCTGGGGCGGTCCACCGTGCGCGCGGCGAGCGCCTTGTGCGGCACCGTCACGTTGCCGCCCCCGCCCGCCGCCGCGATGCCGCGCAGCAGGCCGGGAAGCTCGTCCGCGCCGCAGCGGAGCGCGACGAACACGGCGTCGAGCCCCAGGGAGCGGAAGGCGGCGTTCTGAAAGGAGGGGGACAGCGAGTGCGCGACGGGGTCGCCCAGCAGCGCGAAGAGCCGGGTGCCGGCCGTGATGGCCGTCACGGGTGCAGGATGGGCTCCAGCCGGTCCAGCGCGTCGGCGACGAGCGACCGCAGCTCCTGGTAGGTGCCCTCGTACACCTCCTCCGGCCCGCCGAACGGGTCGCGCACGGAGTAGCCCTGCTCCGCCCCCGAAGCGAAGTCGCCCAGGGTGAGGGTCTTGTCGTCGCCGCCCAGGCGCCGCACGCTGTCCAGGTGGCTGGGCCCCATGGCCAGCACCAGGTCCGCCCACGCGACCAGCTCCGGCGTGAGCGGCTGGCTGCGGTGCGCGTCCAGGGTCACCCCGTGGCGGCGCGCCACGCTCACGGCGAACTCCGAGGCCCCGTCGCCCGGGCGCGCGGCCACGCCGGCGGACGCCACCTGCACGTGCTGCCAGCCACGCCGCTCCAGCTCGTGCCGGGCGATGCCCTCGGCCAGCGGCGAGCGGCACGTGTTGCCCGTGCAGACGAAGAGGATGTTGAACGTGGTGGTCCGCGGCGTGGGGCTGCCCGCCTGCTGGCTCATCTCCGGTCCCATCGCGAGGTCGTGCTCCGTCCGGTTGCTGTGCGCCCGCATCGGGAAGATGCGCGTGAGCGGACAATCTATCCACCCCCGCAAGCCGCGTACAACCGGCAGTCTCAGCCGCGGGTTCCTGGACGATGCCGAAAGCGGCCGATCCGCCGCCGCGCGTCCCTACCGCCGCGCGGAGGACGGATCGGCCGGGCGCAGCGTGACCTCCATGGTCAATTCGGCCGTTCAGAGCGGGCCGCGATGGCCTCCTCCCGATCGCCGCAGTTCTCCCCCGGCGCCACGAGTGACGCTGCGGATACGGATGGGACTCGACTGGCGATGCGGACTCCGGCCGTGACGGAGGCTTGCCTTCCCGCACGATGACGGCGGTGCAGTCCGCGAAGGCGGACTTCGTGATTTTCCAGCGGCGAATTCATTCGCTCCGGACGGGACCCGCGCCCCTTCCGGACGGCACTCGCATCCATTCAGGGCGGGACCGCGCCACTACCGGCTGGCTCCCCGATCCGCCGATCTCGCGTTTTGTCCGCGCAGGCGGACAGCGTGATGTTGTAGCCGCGAATTCATTCGCTCGCGTCCCTTCTTCGCTCCGGACGGGACCCGCGCCTCTTCTGGCGAACGGCGCCACCTCTTTTCTTCGCTCCCTCCACCCTGCTACTCGGCGCTGCTCCCCGCCGCTACTCCCCCGCCGCCGCGATCGCCTCCGCCACGGGCAGGTCTTCCGGCCGCGTGACCTTGAGGTTGCGATGCGATCCCATGACGACGCGCACGGGCCCGGCGTAGCGTGCGAACACGGCCGCGTCGTCCGTGGCGAGGAGGCCGTCCGCGCGGGCGCGATCGTACGCGTCGAGAAGGGTGGCGCGGGGAAAGCCCTGCGGCGTCTGGGCCTGCCAGAGCGCCGCGCGATCAGGCGTGGCCGTGATGACGCCGTCCGCATCCACCTGCTGGATGGTATCCGTCACGGGCACCGCCGCGATGGCGCCGCCGTCCGCATCCAGCACCCGGCCGATGACGTCCGCGGATACGAACGGCCGCGCGCCGTCGTGGATCAGCACGCGATCCACATCCGCCGAAACCGCCTGCAGCCCGTGGAGCACGGAATCCCCCCGCTCCGCCCCGCCCGCGACGATGGTGACGGGCAGGTCCGCCAGCCAGCGCGGCGGATCGGCCACGTCCTCCGCGGGCAGGACGACGACGACGGACGCGATGCGGGGATGATCCAGAAAGGGACGGACGGCGCGCAGCAGCACGGGCACGCCGCCGATCTCCAGGTACTGCTTGCGGATGGGCCCGCCGAAGCGCCGCCCCGATCCGCCCGCCACGACCACCGCCGCCGCGCGCACCGTCAGCCGAAGATGGCGGCGACGAGCGCCCGCACGTCTTCCGCGGGGACGGCCGTGATGCCGGAGGGAATGGTCTGCGGCACGGCGCGGGGCGAGAGGAACGCCTTGCGGAATCCCATCCGCGCCGCCTCCGCCATCCGCCGCTCCACCTGCCCCACGGGGCGGATCTCCCCGCCCAGCCCCAGCTCGCCGATGAACACCGCGTCCGCCGGCGCCGGCCGGTCGAACACGCTGGAGGCCAGCGCCACGGCCACGGCCACGTCCCCCGCCGTCTCCGCCAGCCGCAGTCCCCCGACGACGTTCAGGAACACGTCCAGCTGCCCGAACGAGAGCCCCGCGCGCTTCTCCAGCACGGCCAGCAGCAGGGCCAGCCGCTTCTGGTCGATCCCCGTGCTCACCCGCTGCGGCGCCCCGTACGCGGCCTTGGCGGCCAGCGCCTGGACTTCGACGAGCAGCGGGCGCGTCCCTTCCATCGTGGCCACGACGGCGGACCCGGAGGCCGAGCCCGAGCGCTCGCCCAGGAACAGCTCGGATGGATTGGCGACCGGCGCCAGCCCCGCCGCCGTCATGCGAAAGACGCCGATCTCGTCCACGCCGCCGAAGCGGTTCTTGGTGGCGCGCAGCACGCGGTTGTCCAGCCCGCCCGCGGACTCGAAGTAGAGCACCGTGTCCACGATGTGCTCCAGCGTCTTGGGCCCCGCGATGCCGCCGCCCTTGGTCACGTGGCCCACGAGAAAGACGGCCGTTCCCGTCTGCTTGGCGAAGCGCTGCAGCCGCGCCGCGCACTCGCGCACCTGGCCTACGTTGCCCGGCGCGCCCTCCAGCTCCGGCGTGTAGACCGTCTGGATGGAGTCGATGAGCAGCACCTGCGGCGCCCCCTCCGCCGCGCGCAGGAGGATGGAGTCCAGCTCCGTCTCCGCGAGGAGCGTGACGGCGCCCGCTTCCTCCTCCATCCGGTCCGCCCGCAGCTTCACCTGGTGGGCCGATTCCTCGCCGGAGACGTACAGCGTCTGCCGCCCGGCCGCCTCCAGCCGCCCCGCCACCTGCAGCAGGATGGTGGACTTGCCGATCCCCGGCTCGCCGCCCACCAGCACGACGGAGCCCGGCACGATCCCCCCGCCCAGGACGAAGTCGAACTCCGCCAGCCCCGTTTCCCACCGCCGCGCCTCCGCGCCCTCCACGTCGCGCAGGCGCACGGGCGCGGCCACGGCGGACGACGGGCGCGCCCCACCCACGCCAGCGGAGGCCTTCGCGCGCTTGGGCGCCGTGGGCTCCTCCACCAGCGAGTTCCACTCGCGGCAGGCGGGGCACTGCCCCTGCCAACGTGCCGTCTCGTTGCCGCACTCCCGGCAAAAGAACGCCGTCTTGGTCTTCGCCATCCGGACCCGGTTCAAGGCAGGAAATGCCTGCGCATGGGATGATGTGGATCGGCCCCGTCCCACGCGCGGGCCGTGGGCGCACCGCCCGTCCACGGGCATTCGCCGCGTCCGTGGGGGAACGGCATCAGCGGCGGGAGCGATACACGACGTAGTAGCGACCCCCCGGATCGCGCGCGGCAAGCCCGTCCCGGATCGCGAACGCCTCGTCCATCGGCAGCGACGACGCCATCACGGGCGCGCCCACCGCCTGGTTTTCGGCGACGACGTCATGGATGGGCAGGTCCGTCGCCAGCCAGGAATCGGCGAATGCGTCCTCCAGGTGCGCGAACCAGCCGCAGTCCATGCCGTACCACAGCTGGGAGAGCGTTACGAGGCCCCACGGAAACTCCGGGCCGTGCCCGTGCTCCGAGTACACGATCCCGTAGTCGCGCGCTGGATCGGCAGCGACCGTCCAGCAGGGATACGCCTCACCCTCCGCCCCGTACTCCCACGCGCGGACGTGCGGGCCGGGCGTCGTGAGCCACGCCCCCAGGCCCTCGCGCACGGCTGCATCTTCGATCGCCGCCAGCTCGCGGGCGACGAGTGCGGCGACATCATCAGCCGTGCAAGGCATCTCCGCTCCGTCCGTCCACGAGGCTCAAACGCCGATGCGACGCATCGCGCCCGGCTGCTCCCCGCGGAATGCTGCGCCTGGCGATCCGCGGGACCCGGCCGTGAATCCTGAAACCGCCGTCAGGCGGCCGCCGCCTGCTTGCGCGCGCCGACCGACGTCAGCGCGTAGTGCCGCATCTCCGCGATCTGCCCCACGTACGGGCGGATGGCCGCGAAGAACGCCGGGAACTCCGGCCCCCGGCGAAAGCCCTGCATGTGCCCCTCCGCCGAGTCCCACTCGATGCGGAGGATGTACGACCCCGGCGCGTCCACGCACCGCGTGAGCTCGTAGGCCAGGCAGTGCGGCGACGCGTCCAGCGAGGGGGCCGCCTGCGTGTAGGCCGCCTCGAAGGCCTCGCCCTCCCCGTCCCCGAGCTCGTACCGGATGTATTCCACGATCATGGACCGTCTCCCGCTGGCGTGGGCCTGCCGCGATACCGCGCGAATGGGGTGCAAGCTGGGACGCCGCCGCGGGGCAGACAATCGCCCGTTCGGGCGAGCCGTGGCTCGGCCGAACGGGCGATGCCGCGCGACGGGGTTCCGTCAGCCGCCGAACTCGTCCGACCGGCGGGTAAAGTTCTCGAAGCGCGTGAACTCCTTGCGGAACGCCAGCTGGACGGTGCCCGTGGCGCCGTTACGCTGCTTGCCGATGATCACTTCCGCGAGGCCTTCCAGGCTATTCCCATCCTTGTCCGTCGGTCCGTGATAATACTCCGGCCGGAACAGGAACATGATCACGTCTGCGTCCTGTTCAATTGCTCCGGATTCACGAAGGTCCGACATCATGGGGCGCTTGTCGGGGCGCGATTCCACGGCGCGGGACAGCTGCGAAAGCGCCACGACGGGCACCTCCAGCTCCTTGGCGAGCGCCTTGAGCCCCCGCGAGATCTCCGACACCTCCTGCTGACGGTTCTCCGTCTTGTTGCCGCCCGTCATCAGCTGCAGGTAGTCGACGATGATCATCGCCAGGTCGTCGCGGTCGGACTTGAGCCGCCGCGCCTTGGCCCGCATCTCCAGCACGGAGATGCCCGGCGTGTCGTCGATGAAGATGGGCGCCGTGTTCAGCAGCCCCGCCGCCTGTGCCAGCCGCGGATAGTCGTCGTCGCGCAGGCGGCCCGTGCGCACGCGCCCCGCGTCCACCCGCGCCTCGGAGGTGAGCAGTCGCTGCACGAGCGAGTCCTTGCTCATTTCCAGCGAGAAGAACGCGACGCACTTGCCTTCCTCGATCGCCGCGTGCTGCGCGATGTTCAGCGTGAACGCCGTGTTGTGCACGCACACGTCGTTCGCCACGAAGTTGTGCGTGCCGGGAACGGTCAGGTCGTACACCTGCTTCATCCCCAGCGGCTCGATGGACACCACCTCGTCCCAGTAGACGTCGCTGTCCGCCATGGCCGCCAGGTCCGCGTCCCCTAGCGCCCCGGCGAGAACGGCCAGCCGGTCGCGGGTCAGGGCGCGCTGGCCCACGTGGATGTTGGTGGCGCCGCGGATCCCCGCCCTGCGCGCCAGCGAGGCCCACGACTCGCCGCCCTTTGCGTCCGCGATGCGCGCCCACACCTCGCGGGGGACGAGGTCGCGGTTCGTCTGGTACCGCTTCTCCTCCACGGCCCGCTCCACCCGCGCGAGGGCCAGCTCCTTGCCGAAGATGCCGATCTCGCGGACGAAGGTGCGCAGGGAGCGCGCGTCCGTCACGTCCAGCTGCCACGCCGTGCGGCGCCCGCCCGCGTACTTCACCCGCCGCTCGCGCAGGCTGGCGACGATCCCGAAGCGCAGCAGCAGGTGCTGCACCTGCCGGGCGAGCCGCTCGCTCACGCTGGCGTAGCCCACCTGCGCCTGCCCGCTGGCGAGCACCGTCGCCCAGCCGTCCGTGGCGAACAGGCGGTTGATGAACAGCGCCAGCAGGTCCCGGCGCAGGGTGAACACGGGCGCCGGCACCTGCTTTGCCGCCGCGCCCTTGCCCCACAGCCCCAGCTCGTCCAGCCACGCCGTCAGCGGATTGCGCTCCGTCCGCGTATCGGCATCCAGCTCCACGCCGAGCACCGCGGACAGCGCCCGCCGCTCCGCCGCGCGTGGGACGGTCCGCCCGCGCGCCCAGTGGCTCACGGATGCCGGGCTCACCCCGGCCGCCGCCGCCACGCGCACCCCGGCGCCCCGCTCGCGCGGCATCGCGTCCGCGATCGCCGTCGCCAGCTCCGCCCGGGCGGCTGCCGTCACGGCGGCATCGCGGCGGACGGACAGGTACGGCGTCCGCGTGCCCCGCGAATCCTCCAGCCTCGTCGCCACGCCGCCGAACGCCTGGACGGCCGCGTCGAAGTCGTCGCGGACGCGGGGATCGGCGTTGGTGAAGCGGGGGTTGGTCCCCGTCAGCCCGCCGTCGCCGATCAGGTAGGCGAGCAGCTTCACCTCGCACTCCCGCATCTCCCCCGTCCCCTCCACGGGGATGCGGCGGGGGACGGCCACGTGCTGGCCGGGGGCGATCTCGCCCAGCGGCTTCCATCCGCCCACGGTGAGGAACGGGTGCGTCAGCGTGGTCTCGATCCGCCGCCCCAGGCGCGTGGTCACGCGGAACACGGGCTTCTGGCCGTCGTCCACGAACGCGCTGGGCTCCGTGATCCCCAGCTTCCAGTCCCCGCCCAGCGTCAGCAGCCGGGCGTGGCGGCGATGATGGATCTCCTCGATGGTCGCGACGCTGCCGTCCTCCAGCACGATCTCGGCGTCGTGCGCCAGGCACTTGCCCATTGACGGCCTGGCCGCGACGATGATCAGGTCGCCCTTCTGAAAGCCGGCCGTCATCTCGTCCAGGTCCGCGAACCCCGTGGGGACGCCCGTGACGGCGGAGCTGTTCTGCGACAGGAGCTCGATGCGCTCCATCGCCGGCCACAGCAGCTCCTTGATCCAGACGAAGCCCTTGCGCTCGTGCGTCTGCGCGATCTGAAAGATGCGGCTCTCGGCCTGGTCCAGCAGCTCGTCGATGTCGCCCTGGTGGGCGTAGGTGTCCTGGATGGTGATGGTGGACGCCTCGATGAGCCGGCGCAGCACCGCCTTTTCCCGGACGATCCGCGCGTGGTACTCGATGTTGGCCGCCGTGGGCACCGCGTCCAGCACCGACGCGATGAACTGCAGCCCGCCCACCGCCTCCAGGTCCCCCGCGTTGCGAAGCTCCTCGGCCAGCGTCACCGGGTCGATGACGTCGCTCCGCTCGAAGATGCGGCGCATGGCCCGGAAGGCCCGCCGGTTCCCCTCGCGGTAGAACATCGTGTCGTCGACGACCTCGATGGCCTTGGTCAGGGCGTCGGCGTCGATGAGCATGCCGCCCAGCACCGCCAGCTCCGCCTCGGCGGAATACGGGGCGGCGCGGTCGGCGAACGCGTCGGGCGGCGCGATCTTGGGGACGAACGGGGCGATGGTGGCCATGTACTGCTCAGGCAAAACGTCAAAACATCGTCCCGCCGGTGGGCGGGACGGGTCGTTCAGGATCTCGGGAGGGTCAGGAAGCGTCCAGCACGTCGCGGGCCCGCTGGAGATCTTCCCAGACGGAGCGGACCCAGGCCGGGTGCCGCAGGCAGGCGGCCGGATGGTAGGTGGGGACCAGCGGCACGCCCCGGTACTGGTGCGTGCGGCCGCGCAGCTTGCCGATGGAGATGTCCGTCCCCAGCAGCGTCTGCGCGGCGAATGCGCCAAAAGCCAGGATCACGCGCGGCTGGACGAGCTCCACCTGCTTGAGCAGGTACGGGCTGCACGCGCTCACCTCGTCCGGCTGCGGATTGCGGTTCTGCGGCGGCCGGCACTTGAGCACGTTGCAAATATATACGTCGTCGCGCGCGAAGCCAGCGGATTGCAGCACCAGGTCCAGCAGCTTTCCGGCACGCCCCACGAAGGGGCGCCCGCTGCGGTCCTCGTCCTGCCCCGGCGCCTCTCCCACCACCATCACGTCCGCGTCTTCCCGGCCCTCGCCAAAGACCACGTGCGTACGCGTCCTGGCCAGTCCACACCGCGGACACCCGAGTGCAATTTCGCGCACCTGGGAGAGGATCGGTAGACTTGAAATTTCCTCCTCGCTCACATACGCAGCGGGAGCGCGGGGAGATGGCGGGTGCGGAGCGCTTCCCGGCACCGGTGCGCCGGCGCGAACGTGGGTCTCCACCCTTTCCAGCCGCTCGGCGGAAACGGCGACTTCGCGGCGGGGCTCCGCGGACGGGGCGTCGCGGCGGGGATCGGCGGCGGGGGCGGATTCGCGCCGCGGCTCGGCGGGCGGCCGCAGCAGGGAGGGCGCCGCCGGCCGCGCGGACAGCAGCGCCTGCAGGTCGGCGGCGGACAGGCGGTCCAGCACCAGCTCCTCCTCGCCCAGCTCCTGCCGCTGGCGAAGGTAGCTGCGCAGCAGGTCGCGCGGATCCGTCACGCGCGGGCCTCCGCCGCGGGGAGCAGCGTCTCCACGCGGTCCAGGATGGCGTCCGCCACGGCGGCCTTGCTCATCAGCGGCAGCGCCTCGTCCGGCCGATTGGGCTGCAGGAGGACGACGCGGTTGGTATCCACCTCGAACCCCGCGCCCGGCTCCGTCGCGTCGTTCACCACGAGCAGGTCCAGCCCCTTGCCTTCCAGCTTGCGGCGCCCGTTCTCCACCGCGTCATTGGTCTCCAGCGCGAAGCCGACGACCACGGAGCCGGGGCGCCGCGCCTCGCGGGTGGCGCGCAGCACGTCCGCCGTGGCTTCCAGGGCGATCTGCGGGACGGTGCCGGATTCCTTCTTGATCTTCTGCGCCGCCGCGTCCGCGGGGCGGAAGTCGGCGACCGCCGCCGCCATCACCAGCGCGTCCGCGGTGGCAAGCGCGTCGCGGACGGCCTCCAGCATCTGCGCGGCGGACTCGATGCGGCGCAGTTCCACGCCCGGCGGCACGGGCAGGTGGGACGGGCCGGAGACGAGCAGGACCTCCGCCCCGCGCCGCCACGCCGCCGCCGCGATCTCGTATCCCATCCGTCCCGAGGAGCGGTTGCCGATGTAGCGCACGGGATCGATGGCCTCGCGCGTGCCGCCCGCCGTCACCACCACGCGCTTCCCCGCCAGGGAAGTCGATCCCTCGAGCGCGCGGCCGGCGTGGGCCAGGATCTCGTCCGGCTCCAGCATCCGCCCCGGCCCCTCGCCCTCGCCCCACGCCAGGGGGCCCACGGCCGGCCCCGCGATCCGATAGCCGAACTCCGCCAGGCGGGCCAGGTTGGCCTGCGTGGCGGGATGGGCGTACATCCGGTCGTTCATGGCGGGGCAGAGCACGACGGGCGCCTCCGTGGCCAGCAGCGTGGCCGTGAGGAGGTCGTCGGCCATGCCGGCGGCGGCGCGGGCCAGGAAGTTGGCGGTCGCGGGCGCCACGACCACGGCGTGCGCGTCGCGGGCCAGGCGGATGTGCAGGAGCGGGTCGCCCTGGGGATAGAGCGACGAATAGGCGGGGCGCCCGGTGAGCGCCTCGAAGGTGAGGGGGCGTACGAACTCCAGGGCGCCTTCCGTGAGGACCACGTCCACGGAGGCGCCCGCCAGCGTCAGCTCGCGCGCAAGGGTGATCGCCTTGTACGCGGCGATGCCCCCCGTAACGCCCAGGACCACGCGGCGCCCTTCGAAGGGGCGCCGCGGCGCGCGCGTCCCGGGCATGTTCGGCTTACAGGCCGTCCGAGGAGGGGCGGCGGCGCTCGGTCAGCCGGAACTTGGCCGTGCCCGTGCGCACCTCTTCCAGGGCCGTGGTGGTCAGCTTCTCGCGCGGCTCGCCGCCGCTGACCGTGGGGTCCTCCATCATCTCGCCGCGGCGCAGCTCGTTCAGGTTGCGTGCCATCTTGGCGGCCACCAGGACGCCGAGGTACTTGCTGCCCGTGTGGCGGGCGGCCTGGCCCGGAGTAACGACTCGCATGGAACGCTCCTTCTCTGGGTATCGTCTATCCGCCCACTGGATGGAAATCCGATGGAGGCGGATCATGTGCTTCCCGGCTGCCGTCCCTCACGCGACGGCAGGTCCTTCGGTCGGCGCCAAAGCTCTGAGCCGATCTCGATCATCCGGCGGCGCCTCCCTCAGGAAGACGAGCCGGCTGGATCGGAGAAACTGTCCTACCCCACAGACGGGCTGAGGTGGCGGATGATCTCGTCCGCGATGGACTGGATCATCCCCTCCAGCGGCGGATGGGGGCGAACGGCGTCGCTCCGCCGCTCCAGCACCGCGCTCACGTCCGCCACGGCCGCGTCCAGGTCGTCGTTGACCACCACCTGGTCGAACTCGCCGGCCCCGCGGATCTCGTCCAGCGCGTTCTTCAGGCGGCGCTGCACCCGCGCGTCGTCCTCGCTGCCGCGCCCCACCAGCCGGTCCACCAGCGCCTGGCCGGACGGGGGAAGGATGAAGACGAGCACCGCCTCGGGCACCTTGGCGCGGATCTGCCGCGCGCCCTGCACGTCGATGTCCAGCAGCAGGTACTGCGTCCGGGTCTGCGCGTCGCGCACGTTGCGCAGCGGGGTGCCGTAGTAGCTGCCGTGCACCTGCGCCCACTCGATCAGCTCGCCGGCGTCGATCATCCGGCGGAACTCGTCCTCCGCGACGAAGTGGTAGTCCACCCCGTCCCGTTCGCCGTCGCGCGGGGGGCGCGTGGTGGCGGAGATGGAAAAGACGACGTCGCCGCGCCCGGCCCGCAGGCGGTGGGCGATGGTCGTCTTGCCCGCCCCGGAGGGCGCGGAGAGCACCAGCGGAAAGGTCGTCGCCGCGGAGCTCACTCCACGTTCTCCACCTGCTCGCGCAGCCGCTCCACCTCTTCCTTGATGGCCACCACGCGGTGGGCGATCCCCGCGTGGTTGGCCTTGGAGCCAATGGTGTTGGCCTCGCGGTGCATCTCCTGGACGAGAAACGACAGCCGCTTGCCCACGGGCTCTTCGGGGTTGGCGGCCATGAGCTCGCGGAACAGCTCGTTGTGCGAGCGAAAGCGCACCAGCTCCTCGTTCACGTCCCAGCGCTCGGCCAGGTAAGCCACTTCCTGCGCCAGCCGGTCCTCGTTCACCCCCACGCCGGCGGACAGCTCGGCGATGGCGGCGCGCAGCCGGTCGCGCTCGCTGGCCAGCCGCTCCGGCGCCAGCGTTTCCACGGCGTCCAGGGCCGTGTCGATGGCGGACAGGCGGCCCTCCAGGTCGGCCTGCAGGCGGCGCCCCTCGTCCTCGCGCATGGCGGCGACGGCGCGGGCGGCGTCCTCCAGCACGGCCTGCACGTCCTCCTGCGGAATCTCCACGCGCCCGCCCTCGTCGTCGCGGACGATGACGTCGTTGAAGCGCAGCACGTCGGCCAGCGCGGGCTCGCCGCCCACGCCAAAGCGCGTGCGCAGCTCGGCGAAGAGGGCCAGGTACGCCGCCACGCGGTCCTCGTCCAGCTTGAGGCCCACGGCGGCCGCGGCCGTGGCGGCCTCCAGGCGGATGGCCACGTTGGCGTGGCCGCGCGCCAGGTGGGCACGCAGCCAGTCGCGCATCTGCGGCTCCCACTTCGCGAGCGAGGAGGGAGTACGAAAGTTTACGCTCAGGTGCCGGTGGTTGACGGTCCGGATCTCGACGCGCAGGGTGCCCGCCTCCGTCTGCCTCTCCGCCTCCCCGAACCCCGTCATGCTGCGGATCATCGCGCCTCCGTTGGAACCGTGAAGTTTACCGGAGGAGGGGGTGTGCGTCAATGCGGGGGAGTGTATGGTTTCGAGGGGAAGTGACGAGTTCCAAGTGCCGAGTGCCGAGTAAAGGCGGATGACTCGCCCTGGTACTTGGCACTTTCGCACTTTCGCACTTTCGCACTTTCGCACTTTCGCACTTTCGCACTTTCGCACTGCAGTTTTGGGCGTGTCCCCCGCAGGCGGGGGCCGGGCTGCGCGCGCCGTAGGCAACGATACAACTGTTGCCAACGGCGCCGAGCCCCCTCCGCGTCAGGGCAACGATACTGCCGTTGCCCCGCCGCTCCGGGGTCTCGGCCCTGCGGGCGCGCATCCCTCACGCGAACAGACCGGTCCGCCGGGATCCCGCGGGGCCCTCACCCCCCGGCCCCCTCTCCCGTACACCACCTGTCGGCACTCTCCAGTGCCTGCCCCGTACGGGAGAGGGGGAGGAGGTGCGCCGAGAATCACCCCTTACCGGCAACCGTACGCACGGAAATGATTTATGACGAAACGGATGTGTACTTCGTAACCATCAGCACGGTAGCAGATCTTCGGGTTGCATTCGGCAGAGGGGGGCTGTACCTTAGGCGACCTTCTTGCCCCGGCAGCGTTGCCGTGGACAGGAGAGGGCGGCCGGATCTCCGGCCGCCCCAACGCCTAACAAGGATACGACCATGCGTAAGATCAAGCTCTCGGTAGAGACCCTGGCGGTGCAGAGCTTCGCGACGGCGGCCCCGGCCGGCCGCGCGGGCACCGTGGTGGCGCACGACCCCACCAACGGCCACAACCAGCAGTGCGGCTCGGCGTTCGACGCCTGCCAGACGGGCCTCTGCACCTTCGACTGTCCGGAGACCTACAGCCCGGACGCCTGCCCCACGGCGTACCCGGAGTACTGCTGATCACCGGCGGCCCGGGCGTGAGCCCGGGCCGCGGGTAGCCGGCACGCAGTTCGAGGCCGGGCCGCCCATCGGGCGGTCCGGCCTCTCGTTTTGAAGGAAGTGCGTGAGTGCGGAAGTGCGTCAGTGCGTGAGTGGCTTCCGCCGCGCGCCGTCCGCGCAGGGCGGAGGCCATGGTCCGCGACGAAACGACGGCCGCGCCGCCCGAAAGGGAGGCGCGGCCGTTGGCGGTTGCGTGAGGGATGCGCGCCCGCAGGGCCGAGACCCGGAGCGGTGGGACAACAGCAGTATCGTTGTCCCGCCGCGGAGGGGCTCGGCGCCGTTGGCAACGGTTGTATCGTTGCCTACGGCGCGCGCAGCCCGGCCCCCGCTTGCGGGGGACACGCCCAAATCCGCCCTTAGAACAACACCCGGTACACCAGCGACACGTTGCGCCCGGGCGACGCAACCAGCAGCCGGCTCGTGGGCTCGCGGTACAGCTCGTCCAGCAGGTTGTCCACGCGCAGCACGATGCTGTGGATGCGGCCGGCGCCGCGCAGGCTCAGGCCGGCACTGGCGTTGAGCAGCGTGTACGCGTCCGTGCGGAACTCCTCCAGCTCCGCGCGGTCCTGCTCAAAGGCGTGGCGCGCCTCCAGCCCCAGCGAGTAGCGACCGTCGTCCCACCGCGCCGACCCGCCGATGCGCGACGCGGGCATGAACGGCAGCGCGCCCCCGTCGATGAAGTCGCCCCGCACCAGGTCGCCCATCACCCCCAGCACGATGTGCCGGCCCACCACGGCCTCCACCTGCCCCTCGAACCCGCGTAGCTGCGCGTCGTCCTGGCGGTAGCGGTTCAGGGGCACCGACTCCAGCTCCTCGTCGTCCTCGTGCAGGATCAGCGTGTCGCCCACCACCTCGGGGGTGATGTAGTCGTCGATGCGGCTGTAGAACACGGCCACCTGCGCGTTCACCCGGTCGGACTGCGTGCGCAGCACGGCCTCGGCCCCGCGGTTGATCTCCAGCGCCAGGTCCGGGTCGCCGATGTCGTACGTCCCCGCCGCGTGGTGAAACGCGTTGGAGTACAGCTCCTCCACCGTGGGCGCCCGGAAGCTCTGCGCGATGCTCACGCTGCCGGACAGCTGGCTCGTGAACGGCACGTTCAGCCCCAGCGAGCCGGACAGGTTGCTGAAGTCCCGATCCCGGACCGCGTCGAAGCGCTCGTCGTCCGTGGCCTCCGGCCGCACCTGGTACACGTCGTAGCGCCCGCCGAACTGCAGCGACGGCCCCGACTCGCCCCCGCCCAGGGGCAGCTCCTGGTACACGAACAGCCCCGCCGTGCGGCTCTCGGCGCCCGGCGTGAGCGCCTCTTCGCCCTCCGGCGAGTACTGCTTGCGCAGGCCCGAGATGCCCACGGCGCCGCCGAAGCGGCCCAGCTGCGTCTTGGCCGTGAGGTTGCCCGTCTGCGTGTCGAGGTTGAAGCGCGTGCCCACCTCGCCGCTGGGCTCGATCTCGTCGTGCCCGTACCACTGCGCGGAGCCGTCCAGCCGCAGGTTGGTGATGCCGCGGTCGCCCAGGGCCACGTCCACCCGCGCCGTGCCGTCCAGCCGCTGGCCGTCGATGCTCACGCCCGCCTCCTCCGCCCCGGGGACGGACGGCAGCCCGTACGCGAAGCGGTAGCCGCCGAACGAGGCGCCGGCCTGCACGCGCTCCGTCACGTATCCCACCCCCGCCGTGCCGTACAGGTTGTCGTACGACGAGTTGTCCAGCTCGCCGCCGCCGCCCGTGTGCACGTCGCCCACCCGCCGGCCGCCGCCCCGCGCGGACAGGGCCAGCGTCTCGCCCAGGGGGAGCGTGACCTCGCCCGTGATGGCGCCGCCGGGGTTCACCGACTCGCCCTGCGCGGCCAGGAAGCCGCTTGCCTGGCCGGGGATGGTGGTGGGGATGTCGGTGGAGATGACGTTCACCACCCCGCCCAGGGCGTTGTTGCCGTACATGAGCGACGCGGGGCCGCGCACCACCTCGATGCGGCTGGCCGCCAGCGGGTCGATGGAGAGCGCGTGGTCCGCCGAGGTGCTGGACAGGTCGCCCGTGCGCTGGCCGTTCTGCACCACCAGCACCCGCTCGCCGGACAGGCCGCGGATGACGGGGGTGGAGGCCGCCGGGCCGCCGTAGCGCACGGAGAGGCCGGGCTGCGACGAGAGCGTCTGCGCCACGCTGGTGCCCAGGTTGCGCTCCAGCGCCTTGCCCGAGAGCTCCACCGTGCTCTGCGTGATGTTCAACGGGTCCGCGCTGCGCGGGCTGGCCGTGACGTTGATCCCCTCCAGCGAAAGCACCGTGCTGCGCATGACGATCTCCGCCCGCACCTCCGGCCCGTCCGCGGGCACGGTGACGACGGCGTGGCCGGGCGCGTAGCCCAGCAGCGTCACGTCCAGGTGGTAGGTGCCCGGCCGCAGCGCGCCGAAGCGGAAGGTGCCGTCGCGCCCCGACAGGGTGCTGCGGTTGAGCTCGGCGATGACGACGCGGGCGTTGGTCAGCGGGATGCCGGCCGTGTCGCGCACGGTGCCCACGATGGGCGGCGCGGCCGTGGCGGTGTCGCCCAGGGGCAGCGGGGCGGCGTCCGCGCGCGCGGCGGGGACGGCGGCAACGATCGCGGCAAGCGCCACCAGGGCGCCCCGCGTGAAGATGCGTAGCATGGGTTTGGCTCTCCTGAATCCGGAAACGTGCGCGTCAGGCCCCGTCTCGCGACGGACCTGGGCGTATATTGTATACCGTGGCGCCGCGTGGGGCGCCGGATTCAGGCGAGTGGGGGCGCGCGGGCGCGGGCCGGAGAGGCAGGATGGAGCGGAAGCGCGTGCTGCGGCGCGGGGATCTCCACCCGCTCGCCGGCCTCGGCGAGGAACAGGTGCGCGCTGGCCGGGGGAAGCGCCAGCGTGCCCGCGGCCTGGCACAGAACGCAGTGCAGCTCGTCGTGCGCGGGGAGCGACGAGCCGTCGTCGTGGTTCGCGGCGACGAACGCGCTGGCGCCTGCCGGGTCCGCCGGAGACCACACGTGAAACGGGACGGCCGCCACACCCAGCAGGTGCAGCAGCATCCCGATCAGCAGCGTGAACCGCCGCGTGCGTGAGGTGCCGGAAGTCGCGTTCATGTCGCCGTGGCTACACCTTTCGCCGAGGGTGGGTTCCGGGGGCGGCCGGTATCGTTACGTGGGCCGGGGTGCCCGAACGAGGGCCGGCTCCCGCCCCCCGGCGAATGAATTCGCGGCAATGAACCCGCAATGTCCGCCTGCGCGGACAGATCATGCACGGCGGAGTACCGTGAGCCGAGGCGGAGATCCGCCGATCGAATCCGATGGATTCAGCTACTTTCGCACTTTCGCACTTTCGCACTTTCGCACTTTCGCACTTTCGCACTTTCGCACTCACGCACTCACGCACTCACGAGGTATCCCCGCAGCCGGGCGAGGTTGCGCAGGTCGAGCGTGGTCTGGTCCTTGGGGGCCTCGGGGATGTCCTTGGGGGTCTCCAGGACCTTGGGGACCATGGCGAAGCGCGGGTCGTTCATCAGCCGGCGAAAGGGCTCGTCGCCCAGCGAGCCCTCGCCGATGGCGGCGTGGCGGTCGCGCTTGCTGGCGAACGGCGTGGCGCTGTCGTTCAGGTGGAACAGCCGCACGCGGTCCAGGCCGATGACGTCCGCCAGGGCGTTGACCACCCCGTCGTAGTCCTCGCGCAGGTCGTAGCCGGCGGCGTACACGTGGCAGGTGTCCACGCACACTCCCACGCGGTCGCTGATGGTGCCCGGCATGCGCGCGATCATCTCCGCCAGCTGCTCGAAGCGCGAGCCGATCACCTTTCCGGATCCGGCCGTGGTCTCCAGCAGCACCTGCACCGTGCCCCCCGCCTCCTCCAGCGCACGGCCGATCATGTCCGCGTTCTGCGCGAGGCCCCGCGGCAGGTCGCCGTCCGTGGCGTTGCCGGGGTGGGTGACGAGCGCGTCCAGCCCCAGCTCGTTGGCCCGCCGCAGCTCGGCCAGGAACGCGGAGTACGAGCGGTCCAGCAGCAGCGCGTCGTGCGTGGCCAGGTTGATGAGGTAGCTGTCGTGCGCGTTGGCGTAGGCGACGCCGTGCTGCGCCAGGCCCGTGCGAAAGGCGAGCGCGTCCTCGTCACTGACCTGCACCTCGGCCCAGCGGTTGGGCTGCTTGGTGAAGACCTGGATGGCGTTGGCGCCGATAGCGGCGGCGCGCGCGGGGGCGTTGGCGCACCCGCCGGCGGTGGAGACGTGGGCTCCCAGCAGCACTGCGGTATCTCGTGGTTGATCGGCGTCCCTGGATCCTGCGAAGCGCCCAAGGTAGACACAGGGCGCGGGGGAAGGCAAGGGACGGACGAAAGTGCGAAAGTGCGAAAGTGCGACGAAAAGTCAGGACCGAGTGAGAGGAGGGGTGGCGGAGACTTGTCCTGAGCGGCTAAAGCCGCCGCTGGGAAAGCGGTAAGCCCCGTCTCGGCTCGCTGCGCTCGCCGAACGAGGCTTCAACTGCTCGAACTGCGCCCTTGCAGGGGCTCAGGCGGCGCGAACCTCGCCACGGTGCACAGTGTGTCAGCGGGCATGGGCTGTCGGCGAAGGCCGACATCGCGGGTTCATTGCCGCGAATTCATTCGCCGGGCCGGGCGCAGCCCCACCGGTCCCCCGCCCCACCGGCGCGACCTCCGCCCCCGGAACGCCGGATCACCGCCACGCGCACGGCACTCGCCCGTGCCGGACCCGTCGGCGAAGGCCGACATCACGTTTTCGGTGCCGCGAATTCATTCGCCGGGGACGGGTGCCCGCCTCCACCGCCGCTCATCATCCCCCTCCATCCACCCGGCTCATCCACCCGGCTCATCCAACCCGGCTCATCCACTCCGACTCATCCACTCCGCCCCATCCCTCACGCCCATCCACCCTAACCCGTTTGCGGAACGGACGTTCGAGCGGGAAAAACCTACCCGTTCGGGGGTGTCAGAGGCGCCGGGAGAGCACTAGATTGCTCCCATGCGCCCGCGGCCCAGTCCCGCGGGCGGCGTGTTCCTGGAACCGAGACCGACGACGGAGGACCGAGTTGTTCCATCCCTGGCACGAGATGGAGGCAGGCCCTGACGCCCCCGCCCGGATGAACGTGGTGGTGGAGATCCCCCGCGGCAGCCGCAACAAGTACGAGCTGGACAAGCAGACCGGCATGTTCAAGCTGGACCGGCTGCTCTACAGCTCCGTCCATTATCCCGGCGACTACGGCTTCTTTCCGCAGACGTACGCGCAGGACGACGACCCGCTGGACGCCATCGTCATGACGACGGTGCCCACCTTTCCCGGCTGCGTCATCGAGGTGCGCCCCATCGGCATCTTTCGTATGACGGACCGCGACGAGATGGACGAGAAGGTGCTCTGCGTCCCCGCCCGCGATCCGCTGTACGACGAATACCGCGGCCTGGGCGACGTGGCGCCGCACTACCTGAAGGAGGTGGAGCACTTCTTCACCATCTACAAGGACCTGGAGGGCGTCCGCGTTCATCCCATGGGCTGGGAGGACGAGAAGAGCGCGCGCGGCGTGATCGTGGAGTGCATGGCCCGCTACGCGGTCAAGCGCCAGGCGGAAATGGTCGCCGCCATCGCCCGGCAGGCCGCCGCCGAACGCACGGGGCACGAGCTGTAGACGGGAGTGCGGGAGTGCGGGAGTGCGGAAGTGCGTGAGTGCGGGAGTGGATGACCTGCGATGAGAAAGGCCCGGCGCCATGCCGGGCCTTTTTCGTTTTTACCCCGTGGACGCCGCGGGAGCACCGGACACGCATTCTGCACGGGATCGGGCATTACGCAAAATGACGCGTCGGTGTCGGTCATGGTAGTGGCGGGATTGGAACCGGTTGAAGGCCATGCACTTCGCCCGGGGCGAGCGGAAAGCCCGTTTTCCCTCCGATCCGAGCGAACGCAGCCCGTCCGGACCCCCTCTTGCCAGTCTAGACCCTGCCCGGACGGCCCGTCCGGCGAATCGCCGGAAGTTTTCGCAAAAGCCTGCCTGCCCGCGGGTTCGCCCCCGCCCGGGCACCCAGCTCTCCGCATCGCCCCGATTCTCTCATGCCATTCTCCGCTCGAAAGCGGTCCGTACGCGTGCTGCTGGTGGACCCGCACGCGCAGGACGCCCTTCGCGTCTGCCGGCTGCTCACCGTTGTGGGCCACGTGACCGAGTGGGTGCCGTCGTTCGAGGCCGCCCGCGAGGCGGTGGCCCGCCAGGCGTGCGACGTCGTGCTGGCCGCGCAGGCGCTGGACGGGCGCACGGGGCTGCTGCTGCTGCACGCGCTGGGCGGTCCGGCGTGCCCCACGCCCTTCATCCTCCTTTCCGCCGAGCGGGACGCGGCGCTGGACGTGCGCGCCAGCGAGGACGGAGCGGATGACTTCCTGGTGAAGCACGAGCTCACGCCGGCCCTGCTGGAGCGCTCCATCCGCTACGCCCTGGCCCGGCGGGCCGCGCAGGATGCCATGCGGCTGCGGGCGCAGGAGTTCCGCGCCCTGGCCGAGAACGCGCCCGACGCCATCCAGCGCTTTGACCCCGGCCTGCGCCACCTCTACGCCAACCCCGCCCTGGAGCGGCTCACGGGCGTGCGGCGCGAGGCCATCCTGGGCGAGACGAGCGCCGTCCTGGGCGCGCCGGAGCACGTCACGCGCCTGTGGGACGAGGCCCTGGGGCGGGTGTTCGCCTCGGGGAGCGAGGAGCAGCTGGAGTTCAGCACGGTGGCGTCGGGCGGACGCGAGGTGTGGATGCACACGCGGCTCATGCCCGAGCCGGGGCTGGACGGGCGCGTGGCCACGGTGCTGGCCATCAGCCGCGACGTCACCGAGGCGCACGTGGCCCGCGACCAGCTGCGGGCCAGCGAGGAGTACCACCGCGCCCTGGTGGAGCACGCCACGGACGGCGTGGCCGTGCTCAACGCGGACGGGACCGTGCGCTACACCAGCACGGACGAATCGGGGGTCGAGGGCGCCCAGGCGCAGTGGCAGGTGGGGCGGCACGCGCACGAGACGGTGCACCCCGACGACCTGCCCCGCCTGAACGACCTGATGGTGCAGCTGGCGTCCAATCCCGGCGGCGTGTGCCGCGCCGAGGTGCGCATCATCGTGCCCGGCGGGGAGGAGCGAACGCTGGAGACGGTCTCGCGCAACCTGCTGCACCACCCGGCCGTGGGCGGCATCGTGGTCAACTTTCGCGACATCACGGAGCGCGGGCGGGCCGCGGAGGCCGTGCGCGCCAGCGAGGCGCGCTACCGGGCCCTGGTGGAGGCCGTGCCGGACCTGCTCTTCGTGCTGGACGGCGACGGCACCTACCTGGACTTCAGCGCGGCGCGGACCGAGCTGCTGCTCGCCGACCCGGAGCAGCTGCTGGGACGCACCGTCCGCGACGTGCTCCCCGCCGGCGTGGCGGGGCGCATCATGGACGCGGTGGGCGCGGCGCTCCGCACGGGCCAGGTGCAGACCCTGGAGTACCGGCTGCAGCTCGCCGCCGGCACCTTCGACTTCGAGGCGCGGCTGGCCCCGGACGAGCGCGGCGTGGTGGTGGCGCTGGTCCGCGACGTAACCGGCCAGTCGCTGGCGCAGGAGGCGCTGCGGGCGAGCGAGGAGCAGTTCCGCACCGTGGTGGAAAGCCTGGGCGAAGGGCTCCTGATCACGGGAGGCCAGTCCGAGATCGTCTACGCCAACCGCCGCATGGCGGAAATCTGCGGCTACTCGCCGGACGAGATGGAAGGCCGCGTGAGCCACGAGCTGCTCCTTCCCCCGGAGGTCCAGCCCGCCGCGCGGGAGCGGCTGGCCCAGCGGCTGCGGGGCGAGTCCGGCACCTTCGAGGCGGTGCTGGCGCGCCGGGACGGGACGCGCCTCCGGGCCCAGGTGACGGGCGTCCCCTACCGCGACGGCACGGGGCAGGTCATCGGCACCATCGAGGTGGTGAAGGACGTCACGGAGGAGCGCCGGGACGCCGAGCGGCTGCGGGCCAGCGAGGAGCGGCTGAGCCTGATCCTGAGCCAGGTGCCGGCCCTGATCTGGACGACGGACCGCGCGCTGCGCTTCACCTCGTCCGCCGGACGGGTGCTGGGCGAGATGGAGCCGTGCGCCAACCAGGACGAGAGGCGCACGCTGGCCGATGCGTTTGGCGCCACGGACCCGGCGGCGACCCCCATGGCGGAGCACCTGCGCGCCCTGGAGGGCGAGGTGTCGCACTACGAGATGGAGTGGGGCGGCCGCATCCTGGCCACGGTGGTGGAGCCCTTTCGCGACGCCACCGGCGATGTCGCCGGCGTGCTGGGGGTGGCGCTGGACGTCACCGACCAGCGGGCGGCGGAGCGGGCGCTGCGCGAAAAGGAGCGGATGCTGGGCGCGGCGGTGGGGGCGGCACCCGTGATCCTGTGGACGCTGGACGCGGAGGGAATCGTCACCTCGTCCGAGGGCGCCGCCCTGACCCGTGTGGGCCTGGCCCCCGGCGAGGTGGTGGGCCGCGGCCTGCGCGACATGTACGCCCAGGACTCGGACCAGATGCGCGACGCCCTCCGCGCGCTCTCCGGCGAGTCGGTGGAGACCGTGCACCACGTGGGGGATACCACGCTGGAGGTGCGCTACGTCCCCCTGTGGACGGCGGAGGGCGCCGTGCGGGGCGCCATCGGCGTGGCCCTGGACGTGACCGAGCGGTACGGCGCCGACGCGGCGCTGCGCACCCGCGACCGGCACTTTCGCTCCCTGATCGAGAACGCGTCGGACGTGATCGCCGTGGTGCAGGCGGACGGCACCATCGGCTTCGCCAGCCCGTCGGTGGAGCGGCTGCTGGGCGTGCCCCGCGAGGCGCTGGCGGGGCGCTCGCTGCTGGAGCTGGTGCACCCGGACGAGCGCGCCCACGCGCTGGAGCGGCTGCGGCGCGCCGTGCAGAACGAGGGAACGCCGGAGCAGTCGCACTTTCGCGTGCTGCGCGGGGACGGCGAGTGGCGCGTGGTGGAGGTGATCGGCACCAGCCTGCTGCACGACCCCGCCGTGGCCGGCGTGGTGCTCAACATCCGCGACGTCACGGACCGCCACCAGGCCGTGCAGGCGCTGGAGGAAAGCCAGGCCATGCTGCTGCAGGCGCAAAAGATGGAGGCGGTGGGGCGGCTGGCCGGCGGGGTGGCGCACGACTTCAACAACCTGCTCACGGCCATCCGCGGCAACGCGGAGCTGCTGCTGGACGACCTTCCCCCCGGCTCCGTGGCCCGCGACGACGCGGAGGAGATCCGCCGCGCCGCCGACCGGGCCGCGGGGCTCACGCGGCAGCTGCTGGCCTTCAGCCGGCAGCAGGTGCTGCAGCCGCGCGTGGTGGACGTGAACGCCGTGGTGTCGGGTGTGGAGAAGATGCTCCGGCGGCTCATCGGCGAGGACGTGGAGCTCGTGACGGAGCTGCAGCCGGCGCTGGGGCACGTGACGGCGGACCCCGGGCAGCTGGAGCAGGTGCTGATGAACCTGGCCGTGAACGCGCGCGACGCCCTTCCCGGCGGCGGGCGGCTGGTGGTGCGGACGGCGAATGCCGTGCTGGACGACGCGGACGCGCGCCGCTACAGCTACGTGGAGCCGGGCGACTACGTGCTGCTGACGGTGCAGGACACGGGCACGGGGATGGACGAGCAAACGCTGGCGAACGCCTTTGAGCCCTTCTTCACCACCAAGCCGCTGGGCCAGGGGACGGGACTGGGGCTTTCCACCGTCTACGGCATCGTCAAGCAGAGCGGCGGGTACGTGTGGATCGACAGCCGCCCCGGCGAGGGCACCACCCTGCGCATCTACCTCCCGCGCGTGGAGGACGCCGTGGACGCCGCCCCACCCGAGCTGCCCGTGCACGGCCCGCGGGGCAATCCGCGCCGGACGCTGCTGCTGGTGGAGGACGAGGAGACGGTGCGGCGGGTGGCCACGCGCACCCTGCGCCGCGCGGGGTACCGCGTGCTGCAGGCGGGGGACGGCGAGGAGGCGATGGCCGTGTCCGGCGAGCACGCCGGCCCCATCCACGTGCTGATGACGGACGTGGTCATGCCGCGCATGGGCGGGCGCGACCTGGCCGCGCGCATTCGCCAGGCGCGGCCGGACACGCGGGTGCTGTTCATCTCCGGCTACAGCGAGGCGGCCGTGGCGGGCAACGGGGTGCTGGAGCCGGGCACCTGGTTCCTGGGCAAGCCGTTCACCCCCGAGCTGCTGCAGGCCAAGCTGCGCGAGGTGCTCGACGCGCCCGTTCCCGAGGCGTCCGCGGCGGACTGAGGGGACGGAAGGCAGTGCGAAAGTGCGAAAGTGCGAAAGTGCGAAAGTGCGAAAGTAGGTGAGTACACGACGAAGGCCCGGCGCAATGCCGGGCCTTTGTCGTTCCAACGTCCGATGGATCAAAGGGATGCCACGGATCCCGCCTCCCTCCCCCACGCAGTTTGTGGGGGAGGGTCGGGGAGGGGGGGCGCTCCGCTCTCCGCCCACATTCCGCACCCTGTATGAGCCTCCCCCTGAATCGTCCGATTTCCGAACACGCGGCGTGAAAATTCGCGTCGTTGCTGGATTTCATCGGCAGCCATCCACGCCCGGCGTCCGCTCGTCGTCCGAAATCTGAACACGTTTCGAGGATCGCCCGACGATGGGGAATCAGCCGTAAACTCATTTACATCAACAAAATAGATCCTCTGAGCATGCCGGGAACGGTCCTCGCCTTGGGGCAGGCCGTCCGCGGATGGTGAAACGCGGACGTGGACCACTCCCATCCCGGATGCCCCCCATGCCCTCCGCATCGCGCATCGCCGCCCTGCTCTCCACGGCCGCCCTGTCCCTTGCCGCATGCGGCGGCGACGGTGGCGCCTCGTCGCCTGTTTCCGTGGACGCAAAGCCCGCCTGCACGGCGGCCGCGTCCGTGAGCCTGGCCGTGGGCGAGACGGCGGCGCTCACGGCGGAGCAGGCACGGTGCTTCAGCCTGGCGGCGGGCGGCAGCGCGGAGTACGCGCTGGCCGGCTTCGACGCGCGGGCCCTGGAAGCATCCCGCGCCGGGGACGCGAACGGCGGCTTCTCCGCCCCGCAGTACACCATCTCCGACGCCACGTACGGCGGCCCGGCGCAGTCGGTCTCCGCCGCTCCGCAGCACGCCCCCGTGCCGGCGCAGCCCGGCCACGTGCGCTACAGCACGGCGTCGGCGGAAGTGGCCGCCAACAGCCCGTTCGCCCGCACCACCCCCTGGCGCGAGGGCGAGCGCTTCACCGTGGCGCCCCTGGAAGGCACGGAGCCGGCGACCGCGCGGGTGGTGCGCGTGGTAGGCGGACGCTTCGTGCTGGCGGTGGTGGAAAAGGACGAGGCGGCCGCCCGCAAGGTGCTGGAGCAGTCCACCGAGGCGCTGGAGTTCCTGGCCACGCGCGGCGTTCCCCTGCTGCAGTCCACCTTTCACGCCGGCGTCCCGGCCACCAGCGCCGGCAGCGGCCAGCTGCTCATCCTGGCCACGGCGTGGGACCCGTCGCGGGGCACGGCCGCCACGTGGACGCGCGAGGACGGGGCCGGCGCGTGGAGCTTCGTGTGGCTGAACACCAACCTGCGCGGCGGGATGGGCGAGGGCTACGAGATGTACGACCACGCCAGCTACCGCATCAAGGTGCTGGGCCACGAGCTCACCCACGCCTGGCAGGCCGCCTGGCTGCGCGCGGAGCACGGCCACGCCTCGCCGGCAGCCGCGGGGTGGTCGGTGGAGGGCGGCGCGGACTTCGTGGCGATGGACCTGGTCCGCCGGTTCCTGAACGTGGGGCTGGCCTCCAACTGGAAGTGGAGCGAGAACCTGGAGCCCCGCCGCGAGAGCGTGATCTTCGCCCTGGAGCCGTTCGGCGCGCAGGGGCGGCTCACCTGGGGCTACTACGACGCCAGCAGCCTGCTGCGCGACCTGCAGGCCCGGCTCATCGCGGGCGGCATGTCGGCCGAGGCGGCCATGGCGGAGGTGTCGCGTGGCGCGGTGGAAGGCTGGCACGGCGCGGACGGCGACGGCGGCAGCTGCAACGGCCTGGTGGAGCGGCTGCGTGCCCGCCTGGGCGCCGGCTGGGACGCGGCGGGCGCCGTGCTGCTGTGGACGGCCACGCAGGCCGCGGACGACCGCACCAACAACCCGGCCCTGAACAACCCCACCTACTACGACGTGGGCAACGCGGACGCCAAGTACGGCTGGAAGGCCGCCGCCGAGGTCCGCGCCGGGTCCGGGGAGCGCGCCATGGTGTCGCAGGTGGCGGGCGGCAGCTTCTACGTCCGCCTGCGCGGATCCAGCACGGCCGGCGTGCTCTCCGCCAGCAGCAGCACCCCGGACGCCCGCTGGCTCATCGCCCGCGTCCGCTGATCCAGATCACGAGCCGCGCCCCGAGCGCATCCGACCAAAACCCGATTCCGTCGAGACAGGAGATAAAGCCATGAGCCGCCGCGACTACGCCCGCACCCGCACCCTGATGTCCCGCATCCGCCCCGTGCTCAACGCCATCGCGGTCGTCGCGACTTGCGTTGCCGCCGCGGCAGCCGGTGCCCTGGTCTGAGCTCCGCCAGGACGGGTTCGATCCACGGACGCCATGATCCACGGAATGCATCGACCCTCCTCGATCCGGGGAGGGTCTCCGTGTTTCTGGGGATGATGGACGGGACCGGATGGAAATCGGACCGGCGAACGGCGGATGGGATCGGTGGATAGGGATCGGTGGATGGGGATCGGCGGATCGGGATCGGGTGTGGATGGGGAATGGTGGATCGAGATCGATGGATGGGGATCGGTTGATGGGGATCGATGGATGGGGATCGGTCGATGGAGACCGGTCGAGGGGATCGGTCGATGGGGATCGGTCGATGGGGAACGGTCGATGGGGAACGGTGGATCCAGATCGGCGGATCGGAATCGGGTGGATGGCGAACGGTGGATGAGGATCGGTGGATGGCACCTCGGACACAGGGGCCGGCACCCGTCCTGAGCGGATGAATCCGCCGCTGGGAAAGCGATAAGCCCCGTCTCGGCTCGCTGCGCTCGCCGAACGAGGCTTCAACTGCTTGAAGAGCAGCGGATCTCCGTCCTCGCGCCGCGAATCGGATTCGTACGAAAATCGAACACGCTTCGCAACTTAATTTACTGCATACGTTTATCTCTCCAGAGTCTGGTGTGCTGCACGAAAATCGTACAACAGGACGGGGATGCGCTTGCCCACCCAAACCCATGCCATGCAATCACTTGCCTAGAATGTGGCATTCGGTCCGCTTCTCGCTTTCTCCATCTCCCGAACGCACACGGCGGCAACCCGCCGAGGCAGCCACCGCCCCGACCCAGGAGACACAGCCATGAGCCGTCGCGACTACGCCCGCACCCGCACCCTGATGTCCCGCATCCGCCCCGTGCTGAACGCCATCGCGACCATCGCGACCTGCGTCGCCGCCGCGGCAGCCGGTGCCCTGGTCTGAGCCGCGCCGGGACGGGCTGGATACACGGAACGCATCGACCCTTCCCGGCACGGGGAGGGTCGGCGTGTTTGGGGGATGGATGATCTCGAGAGCGGGCCGGGAGCTGAGCGGCTGAAGCCGCCGCAACAACTGCGGAAAGCCTCACAAACTGCGTGAGGCTTCAACTGCGTCAACGAGGAACTGCGCCGGTGGCGTGGCACTGGCCCGCAACGGATCGTCCGCGCAGGCGGACTTCGTGTGGTTGTTGCGGCGAATTCATTCGCTTGGTCGGGGGTCTGACCTCGGGCTGACTCATCGAACACCGGCGGACGAACAGAGCTGGCCGAGTGCCGTCATCCGATTTCCGAACACCGCTCCCGAATCCCGGTCGTTCGCGTACGGAAATCGTACAAGCATCGCAAACTATCATCCTGCAAGCATTTAGCGCACGCGCCCTGTTTACCGCACGGATTCCGGACGTCAGGCAGCCGCATCATCATCCAGCTAAATCAATCAACCACATACAGTTAGGCGCAACGCACACCGGGTCCGCTTCTCGCTTTTGCCGTGTCCCGAACGCACACGGCGATACGAGAACCCGGTCCCAGTCCAATGCGCACCCGATCCCTGCTCCTCGCGATCCTCCTTCTGCTGTGCGGAGCGGCCCTGCCCCTGGGCGCGCAGACGGGGACGGTGCAGGTGTCGCTCACCATCGTGGAGCCCGCGCAGGCCACCGTGGAGCCGAAAGCGACCGTGCGGCGCGCGGCGGACGGGCAGGTGCAGGTAGAGACCAGCGTGCAGCTGCGCGGCGCCGTCGCCTGGTCGCTGTCGCGGACGGCCGTCCGCCCCGCCGCGTGGACCGCCACGGAGCCCGCCCCCGCCGACGCCTGCGGCGCGTGGACCGGCAGCGCGGCGCCCGCGGAGAACGGCGGACCGCGGTTTGGACAGCGGCTCACGGCCAGCGCACGGTGCGCGGTGGACGCGGGCAGTTCCGGGCAGTCGCCGCTCGTGATCGTGCTGGCAGCCAATTGATTCGACTCACCTCCTCATTCTCCCACACCGAAAGCTGAACCATGATCAGCGGACGCATCCTCATCGTCAGTGACCGCCGCGAAGTGGTGGCGGAGCTGGAGCCCATCATCCGCGCCAGCGACCACATGGCCAGCGTGGTGCCCGACGGCCAGGAAGCCATGCAGATGCTGGACGACGGGATGGTCCCGGACGTGGTGATCAGCGACCTGGGAAGCGAGCGGTCGTTCGAGGGCATCGGCTACGTGCAGCGCTTTCGCCAGCTGAACCGCACGGGCGCGCACATCGTCGTGACGGAGCCCGGCGCGCCGTTCAGCGGCAAGGGCAACGGGGGGCAGCAGGACCGCTTTGCCGTGCTTCCGCGCCCGTTCCGCCAGGACGACGTGCGGCGCACGCTGGAGAACGCCGTGAGCCGCGTGGAGGAGGATTTCCGCACGCTGCGGGCGGAGGTGTGGCGCTCCATGGACCGGCTGCGGCGCGAAGTGGCCGATGCCCGGGGCGAGATGGTGCAGGCGCTGGCGCTCACCATCGCCGCCCGCGACCGCTACATGCAGGGCCACTGCGAGCGGGTGGCGGAGAACTGCCACAAGGTGGCCGTGGCGCTCAACCTGAACGACGATGACACGCGGCTGCTGGAGCAGGCGGCGCGGCTGCACGAGATCGGCAAGATCTCGGTGCCCGTGGAGCTGCTGCAGAAGACGGATCCGCTCACGGCCGACGAGCTGGACCGCATCCGCAGCCACCCCCGCGTGGGCGCCGACATCGTCCGCGGCGTGTCGAGCCTGCGCCGCCTGGCGCCGCTCATCGAGCACCACATGACGGACCACTGCGAGCTGGCGGGCCACGTGTCGCCCGTGACGCCGGAGTTCCTGCTGATCGGCATCCTGCGCGTGGTGGATGCGTGGGACGCCATGAACAGCGACCGCTCCTACCGTCCCGCCATGCCGCGCGCCTACTGGGAGCCGCTCCTGCGCGCCGGCGCCGGCACGCGCTTCCACCCCCAGGCCGTCGCCGCGCTCATGCGCGTGGTGCCGGAGTGAATGACAGTGTGAAAGTGCGAAAGTGCGAAAGTGCGAAAGTGCGAGAGTGAGATGAAGAAGCGTGGATGGTTCGGCTCCGGGCTGCGGAGAGCATCCGGGCGTTGAGCAGCGAGGCGAACCCGGCGGCGTGCGTCGTCGGGCGAGGCAAAGAGGCGGAGTGGATCGGCGATCCGCCGGAGAGAAGCAGCAAAGCGGAGGGGATCGGCGGATCGGCAGAGAGAATCGGGGAAGCGGCGGGGTCCCAGCGGAGAAGTGAGCGGATGAATCCGCCGCTGGGAAAACCAGAAGCCCCGTCTCGGCTCGCTGGCGCTCGCCGAACGGGGCTTCAACTGCGTCAACGACGAACTGCGCCGGTGGCGTGGCACTGGCCCGTGACGGATAGTCCGCGCAGGCGGACTTCGCGAAGTTGTAGCGGCGAATTCATTCGCTTGGACGGAGGGACGGCGCGTGCCGGACAATCCGTCATTCGCTTGGACGGAGGACCGCGTGTGCCGGACAACCCGTCATTCGCTTGGGCGGAGGACCGCGTGTGCCGGACAACCCGTCATTCGCTTGGACGGAGGACCGCGTGTGCCGGACAATCCGTCATTCGCTTGGACGGAGGACCGCGTGTGGCGGCGACCATCCGTCATTCGCCCGGCCGGGAGGCTGCTTCGCCATCCGCAACCGACTCCCCGGCCGGATGGCTTCGCCTCCAACGCCCCTCACCCGCCCCGGCCCACGCTTTCCAGCCCGTACTGCTGGATCTTGGCGTGCAGCGTACTCCGCGAGATCCCCAGCTTCTCCGCGGCGGAGGTGCGGTTGCCGCCGAGGAGGAAGAGCGTGCGCTCGATGTGGCGCCGCTCCACCTCCGCCAGCGGCAGGACGCTGGGCTCCTCGCGCGAGGCCCGGGGTGCGCCGGGGGCCTTGAGCGTGGGCGGCAGGTGATCCGGCTCGATGCGGTCGCTGCCGGACGCCAGCACCAGCGCCCGCTCCAGCACGTTCTTGAGCTCGCGCACGTTGCCCGGCCACGCGTATCCGCCCAGCACCTCCGCCGCCCTGGACGACAGCTCCGACGGCGATTTCGGATGCCGCTGCCCCAGCTCGCGGAGAAAGCGGTGCGCCAGCTCCAGCACGTCCTCGCGCGAGCGGTCGCGCAGGGGCGGCACCTCCAGGGGAAAGACGGACAGGCGGTAGAACAGGTCCTCGCGGAACCTGCCCGCCTTGACCTCCGCCTGCAGGTCCTTGTTGGTGGCGGCCACCAGGCGGACGTCCACCGTCATCTCGCGGGTGCCGCCCAGCCGCCGGAAGCTGCGCGTCTCCAGCACCTTGAGCAGCTTGGGCTGCAGCTCCGGCGCAAGGTCGCCGATCTCGTCCAGGAACAGCGTGCCGCGGTCCGCCATCTCGAACAGGCCGCGCTTCATCTCCCGCGCGTCGGTGAACGCGCCGCGCTCGTGCCCAAAGAGCTCGGAATCCAGGAACGTGGCGGAGAGGCCGGCGGCGTTGATCTCCACGAATGGGCTGCGCGAGCGGGGGCTGCGCGCGTGCAGCAGCTGCGCGATGAAGCTCTTGCCCGTGCCGCTTTCCCCCAGCAGCAGCACGCTGGTGTCGGCCGAGGCGGCCAGCAGCTCCACCTGCCGCGTGAGGTCGCGCATCATGGGCGACGTGCCCAGCCCCGCCTCGCCGCCGCCGCGGTCGGCCATGCTGCGGGCCAGCAGTTCGTTGGTGCGGCGCAGTTCCACCTTCTCGGCCGCGCGCTCCACGGCGGCCTCCAGGTGGGCGAAGTTCACGGGCTTGGTCAGGAAGGTCTCGGCGCCGGACTGCATGGCGTCCACGGCCACCTCCACCTCCGCGTGCCCCGTGAGCATGACCACCGCGGCGCCGCGCGCCACCAGGATGTCCAGGATGTCGCGGCCGGAAAGCCCGGGAAGGTCCAGGTCCAGCAGGGCCACGTCGGGACGGTGTGCCTCGTACGTGCGCACCCCGTCCTCGCCGCTCCCCGCGGAGAAGACCTCCCAGCCCTTGCGCCCGAAAAACTTGCCCAGGACGGTAAGCACGCCTGGGTCGTCGTCGATGATGAGGATGGATCGTGGCATCAGCAATGATGGAATGGCGAACAGAGCGCGCGCCTAAAGATTGCGAGCGCGGAGCATTCATGCCAGCGGCACCAGCCGCCGGCGTGTCCGCGTCCCTCGCATCGCACTCGCCGATGGCGCTCGAAACACCCCGGATCCTGGCCGCCGACGACGATGCGGGCGCCCTGCGCGTGCTGGAGCGCATCCTGGCGCGCGCCGGCTTCGCGGAGGTGCGGACGACGCTGGACGGGACGGAGGTGCCCGGGCTCTTTCGCGAGTTCGCCCCGGACCTGGTCGTCCTGGACCTGCACATGGGGCACGTGGAGGGCACGGACGTCATCCGCAGCCTGCGCCCCATGATCCCGGCGGGCTCGTACCTGCCCATCCTGATCGTGAGCGGCGACCTTACGCCGCAGGCACGCATCGCGGCGCTGGCGGAAGGCGCCGTGGACTTCGTCAGCAAGCCGTACGCGGTAGACGAGGTGCTGCTGCGCGTCCGCAACCACCTGCACACCCGCAGCCTGCACCTGGCCGTCGCGGAGCAGAACCGCGAGCTGGAGCGCAAGGTCCAGGAGCGCACGCACGAGCTGGAGGCGACCGCGTGGGAGGTGCTGGAGCGCCTGGCCCGCGCCGCCGAGCTGCGCGACGACGACACGGGGCTGCACACGCGGCGGGTGGCGGACCTGAGCGCCCGCATCGCCGCCGCCATGGGGCTGCCGGCGGCCGAGGTGGAGATGATCCGCCGCACGGCCCCCCTGCACGACGTGGGCAAGATCGGCATCCCCGACGGCGTGCTGCTCAAGCCCGGCAAGCTGAACGAGGGCGAGTGGGAGCTGATGAAGCGCCACACCACGGTGGGCGCGCAGGTGCTGAGCGAGGGGCGGTCGGAGATGGTGCGCATGGCCGAGGCCATCGCCCTGGCGCACCACGAGCGGTGGGACGGCACGGGCTATCCACGCGCCGTCGCGGGCGAGGACATCCCCCTGTGCGCCCGCATCGTGGCCCTGGCCGACGTGTACGACGCGCTGTCGAGCGACCGCCCCTACCGCCCCGCCTGGCCCCGCGAGCGCGTGCTGGGCGAGATCACCGCCGGACGCGGCACCCACTTCGATCCCGCGGTGGTGGATGCGTTCCTGGCGCACGTGGCGCCGGGGCTGGAGTGAGGGACGGCGGGAACTGCGGGGACAGGTTACAGGTTACAGGTTACAGGTTACAGGTTACAGGTTACAGGTTACAGGTTACAGGTTACAGGTTACAGGTTACAGGTTACAGGTTACAGGTTACAGGTTACAGGTTACAGGTTACAGGTTACAGGGGACAGCCTGCAACGGCGGGGGGGCGGATGGGGGATGGAGCGAGGACGCGGGCGTCCGTCCTGAGCGGGTGAACCCGCCGCTGGGAAAGCCATAAGCCCCGTCTCGGCTCGCTTGCGCTCGGCGAACGGGGCTTCAACTGCATCCTCCACCCGATGATCCACACGAGAGGCTGTCATTCCGTGCGAGGCGCCCTCCCTTCCCCGTCCCGTGCACGAACCTCCGGGCGCCGACCGGGGAATCGTCTCCGCCATTGCCGTGCTCCGCCCCGTCCCACGGACCTCCGCCCGCGACGGGAGTCCGCGCAGGCGGACTTTGTGTGTTCGTTGCGGCGAATTCATTCGCTCTGCCGGTAGTCGGCCATCGGCAGCAGGAACCCCGCTTCAAAGCTCCGCGCGGATCGCCCGCACCCATCGCTCCATGCGATCGCGCAGTCCAGGCTCCACATCCATCCACGTGATGCGCTCCAGCAGCACGGCGGCCTGGATCAGTCCCTCGGCCAGCAGCACCCGGACGAAGTCCCGGTCCTTGTCACGGAACGCGGCGAGCTTGCTGGCGGCGAGGTCGTGGCCTTCCAGGCAGTATCCGATGAACTCGCGCGTGTTCTGGTTTTGCAGCCGGTAGGTCCTGAATTCCCACGCATCCGGAAGCACCGCGCTCTCGATGGGCACACCGTGCACGTAGAAGTCGTGCGTCTCGTGAAACAGCGAAAGCTCTCCCAGCGCCGCGTCGATGTAGGTCACGCGCTCCGGGAGGTTCTTGGGGGCGATGTCCGCCTCGAGCGATTGGCGCAGCGCTTCCGGGGCATCCGGATGCTCGCCCAGGATGGACTGGGATCCGAACACCCACACTTCCGTGTCGCCGGATACGTCGCATGCGGCCCGGATGGCGTGCTCAAGCTGGGCTCTGGTCAATGTCCGCCTCCCGCAGGATCGTCTCGCGTTCTTGTTGCGTCAGCACGTTCAGGAACGGCAACGACTGACGGAGGCGCGTGGCGCGTTCACCTGGATCCACCAGGAACCTGCGCAAGCGCTGCGGTGAAAGCGATTCCAGCAGCCCCAGCCATTCCTCCATCTCCTTCCGCTCCCCTGGAGGGGCGTCGCGAAGGTACCGCTGGACGTACTCGCGCGCCCGGTCGATCAGGGTAGGGTCCCGAACGATCCGGTCACCGATGGCGCGGCCGAACTTCAGGGCCCGCGCGTCGATGTCCGCATGGTCCCGGACGCGTCCCTGCGCCGGGCCAGCCTCATCCCCGCGGACGAAGGACTCCGGCGGCGGCCCCAGCAGGGGAATGGCCGCGCTGAGCGCCTGGTCCTGCGCAGGCGGGAGGACGGCGAGGTCCGCCGTCACGTAGGGGCGTACCTCCAGCAGGAAATCGGACTTTCGCTGGACTTTCCACAGTTCCACGCGAATCTGCTGCGCCGCCTGATCGACGTCCCGCACGGACGCGAGGACGCCGATCTCGATCCGCTCCAGCGCACCCGGCTGCGGCGAATTCTCGGGCGGCATCATCCACACTGCCTTCGGCGGCGGCTGGATGCTCCTGGCGGCCTGGCGCAGCTCGTCGACGACCTCCCGCGCACGCGCCGCCTCCGCACGGAAGAGCATCCGCAACGCATCCGACAGGGGGTGCTGGTCTCGGAGGCGTACGGGGCGGTGCGCGCCTGCGCCCACATCCTCCACCACCCCGCTCGCGATCAACGAGTCGATCGCCCGGCGCACCCCCGATGGATCCAGGCGGGTGCGTTCGGCGACGTGCGCCTTGGAAAGCGGCTGCTCGGTGAGAGACAGCAGGCGCAGCACACGTACGTTCGCTTCGGTTCGGAACACCTTGTTCAGCGGCGCAACAAGGCTGCTCTCCGGGTGCTTGGTCGGCCTCATGGTTACGTTGTCCTGAGCGGGTTCTGCATCGTCGCACAAGCACACACGAGCAGAATACAAATGAGATTATAATCCCGAATACAGGATTACACCAGGTTTTGCGATGAAAGAGGCCGCCCCGCGACGCGCGGAACGGCCTCCTTCCGTTCACCCCTGTGTATCCCCGCAACCACCACCACGGCCGCCGCGGTGCCCCCCGACACCGCGGACGGCCGACCGCGTCCGGAGCCCCCCGACCCCTCGCGCGGCCCGCGTCCGGAGCTCCCTCAGCTCCTCGCGCGGTAGTTGATGATGGTCTCCCTGCCGTCCTGCAGCCGAACCTGCACCGACACCGCCTGCCCGGGGCGAACCGCGTCCGCCGCCCTCCGCAGGTCGTCCAGCGACCGCACCTCGCGGCCGTTCACCCGCTCCACCACCATCCCGCGGCCCAGCGCACCCGCCGCCGGACCGGAGGGGTCCACCTCCGACACCACCACGCCCTCGGCGCGGTCCATCCGCAGCTGCTGCGCGATCGCCGGGGTCACCCGCTCGGCGCGGAAGCCCAGCTTGCCGGGCTCCACCACGACCTCTTCCTGGCCGCGGTCCTCCAGGACGGCGGGGCGGCGCGGATCGCGCACCTCGGCCGCCGCCGTGCTGGTGTACTCGTCCAGGCGCAGCTCCACGCGGCGGCGGTCGCCGTAGCGCACCACCTCGAGGGCCACCCGGTCGCCCGGGCGCTTGCGCATCACCATCTCCATCAGCTCGCCGCTGCCGCGCACGGGCTGGCCGTCCAGCTGCACGATCACGTCGCCCAGCTTGAGGCCGGCGCGGGCCGCGGGACCGCGGGGCTCGGCCGCCACCACCGCGCCGTCGGGCGAGGGCAGGCGGAACACCTCGGCGTCGGCGCTCGTGGCGTCGCGGATCTCCACGCCGATCATGGGACGGTGCACCTTGCCGTCGCGCATCAGGTCCTCGGCCACGCGGCGGGCCATGTTGATGGGCACCGCGAAGCCGTAGCCGGAGTAGAAGCCCGTGGGCGAGGCGATGGCGCTGTTGATCCCCACCACGCGCCCCTGCAGGTCCACCAGCGGGCCGCCGCTGTTGCCCGGGTTGATGGCCGCGTCCGTCTGGATGAAGTGCTCCAGCGGGGCCTCGGCGCCGCTGCGGCTCATGATGCCGATGCTTCGGCCCTTGGCGCTCACGATGCCGGCCGTGGTCGTCTGCCCCAGGTCCAGCGGGTAGCCCAGCGCCAGCACCCAGTCGCCCACCTCCAACCGGTCGGCGTCGCCCATGCGCGCCACGGGAAGGTCGCGGGCGTCCACCTTGATGACGGCCACGTCCGTGTTGGGGTCGCGGCCAATGACGCGGGCCGTGAACTCGCGCTTGTCGCCCATGACGACGTTCACCCGGTCCGCGCCCTCCACCACGTGGTTGTTGGTGAGGATGTAGCCGTCGGGCGAGATGATGAAGCCGCTGCCGCTGCCCGAACGCGGCATGCCTTGCCCGCCGCCGTAGCCGCGGAACATGTCCTCGAAGGGCGTGCCGCGAAGCTCGTCGGGCACCTGGCCTCCGCGGACGGCGCGGGCGTCCTGCGCCACCCGGACGTGCACCACCGCCGGCAGCGTGGTGCTGCTGGCCGAGCGGAAGGCGCTCGAAAGGCCGTCGGCGGTGGCGACCGCGGCCGCCGCGGGCGCCGACTGCGCGTCCAGGTCGGGGAGGGGATCGCGGGCCACGTCGGCCAGCGTCATCCCGCCGGCCGCCCCCGCGACGAGCAGCCCGGGAAGGGCGAGCTTGCGAAGCGTTCCGTTCATGTTCTTTTGTCCCTCGTCTCAACGTGTTGCCGACATGCTCTTGCCGTGTCATGCTACACAGGGTCCAAACCCCCGTTCCGGCAAGGGATTAGCGGAGGATTAGGCGCCGCTTAACCGATCTTAATCCAGGGCACCGATGCGAATTCTGATCGTAGAAGACAATCCGCGGATCCTCGCCTTTCTCCAGAAGGGGCTGCGGGAGGAGGGATACGTCGTCGAGGTCGCGGCGGACGGCGACACCGCGTTCGAAAAGGCCACCACGCAGGGGTTCGACGCGGCGGTGGTGGACGTGATGATCCCCGGCCGCTCCGGCGTGGAGCTCGTGCGCGACCTGCGCGAGGCCGAGGTGCGCCTTCCCGTCCTCCTGCTCACGGCGCGCGACCGCACGGAGGACAAGGTGGCGGGGCTGGACGCCGGCGCCGACGACTACCTGACCAAGCCGTTCGAGTTCAGCGAGCTCACGGCGCGGCTGCGGGCGCTGCTCCGCAGGCTGGGCAGCCCGGGCGCGGCGGCCACGCTCAAGGCGGGGGACGTGGAGATGGACCCGGCCACGCGCGAGGTGCGGCGCGGGCTGCAGGCGGTGGAGCTCACGCCGCGGGAGTACGCGCTGCTGGAGTACCTGCTGCGCAACTCGGGGCGGCCGCTTTCCCGCGCCGCCATCATGGAGCACGTGTGGGGCATTCGCTTTGACCCGGGGACGAACATCGTGGACGTTTGCATCAACTCCCTGCGCACCAAGCTGGACGACCGCGAGCGCGGCCTCATCCAGACGGTGCGCGGCGTGGGATACGCCATCAAGGCACCGGCCGGAGAGGCGGAGGAATGACCTTTCGGCGGCGCAGCCTGCGGCGCGAGATCGTCATCGGCTACAGCGCCATCCTGCTGGTGGCGCTGTCGCTGTTCGCGGCCGCCACCTACGCCATCCTGCGCCGCTCCCTCTCCAACGCGGCCACGCAGTCGCTGCGGCAGACGGCGGCCACGGCCGAGCGCATCGTCATCCCCCCCGGCCTTCCCGTCGTGGCCGTGGACGAGGAGATGCTCCCCCCCACGGAAGGGACCGTGGAGGTGCTGCGGCGGCGCACGCGGCTGGCCACGGGCGACGTGCTGAACGTGGTGGTGGCCCGCACGGGCGACGTGGAGCAGCACGCGCTCAAGTCGTTCGCCCTCATCGCCCTGGTGCTCATCCCCGTGACGGCGCTGCTGGCGGCCGTGGCGGGGCGCTCCATGGCCGACCGCATCCTGCAGCCCCTGAACCGCCTGGTGACGGCGTCGCGGGAGATCGGGATCGGCGGGCTGGCGCGGCGCGTGGACGAGCCCCGGCATCCCGCGGAGCTGCGGGAGCTGTCGCAGGCGTACAACGGGATGCTGGAGCGCCTGGAGGCCGCCGTGCGCGCCCTCACCAGCTTTACGGCGGACGCCAGCCACGAGCTGCGCACGCCCCTGACGGCCATCCGGGGCACGGCGGAGGTGGCCCTGGCCCGCGACCGCTCGGCGGACGAGCTGCGAGGGACGCTGGAGGAGGTGCTGGACGAGACGGGCTCCATGCTGCACCTGGTGGAGGACCTGCTCGTCCTGGCCCGCGGCGACGAGTCCGCGGGAGCCATGCACGAGCCGGTGGACCTGGCCGCCGTCCTGCGCGACGTGCAGGACGTGGGCGAGGCGCTCACCATGGGCAGGCCCGTGGAGGTGCGGCTGGACGTTCCGCCGTCCCTGATGGTGACGGGGGACGCGGGCGCGCTGCGGCGCCTGTTCCTGAACCTGGTCTCCAACGCGGTCAAGTTCACGGACCGGGGCGCCGTCACCATCACCGCGCGGGCCCTTCCGCTGGACCTGCCCATCACCGTGGAGGACGCGGCGCTGGGGGCGGATGCGTCGCGCGGCGGGGTGGAGGTGACGGTGGCGGACACGGGCGCCGGAATCGCGCCGGAGGCCCTGCCCCGCGTGTTCGACCGCTTCTACCGCGCGGATGCGTCGCGGGCGGCGGGCGGCACCGGCCTGGGGCTGGCCATCGCGCGCATGGTGGCGGACCGGCACCGCGGCACGATCACGGTGGAGAGCACGCCCGGCGTGGGAAGCGTGTTCACGGTGCGGCTGCCGGCGGGGAGCGGGGTGGCGGTGGGGAGTGCGTGAGGAAGTGCGAAAGTGCGAAAGTGCGAAAGTGCGAAAGTGCGAGAGTGCGAAAGGGACCGTGCCGTGGCGCGGTCCCTTTCGCATGGACGGGCGGTGGAGGCGGACGGCGGCGCCAGGGGACGTGCCCGCCCGGGCGCCGGCCGCGGATCCGCCCTGCCGGTGCTCCGCTCCGTCCCACGGCACTTCGTCCGGGACGGGAGTCCGCGCAGGCGGACTTTGTGTGTTCGTTGCGGCGAATTCATTCGCTCTGCCGGGTCCGGCCCGCTCCGCCGGACGACAGGACCTCCGCCCACGCACGATTCCTGGACGGCGTACGAATTTCGGACACCCGTCGAAATCGGCGCCGGGATGCGGATGCCTTCCGCCGCGCGGCTGCAACCCGTCGTGAAAGCGGTCGATTCCGCCGATCCGCGCCGCATCCGCCGAATCATCGCAAATACCACATCCACATAGATTTACAACTGCTACACAACTGCGGCGCCGGGTTTGCCAGATGGCGGGCACCCTCCTGAACCGGACCCGCCCATGATACTCGAAGCCGTTCGGATGCCCTACGGGGCGCCGCCCCCGCCGCCCGCCCCCCTGACGCCCGCGCCGCGCCGCGAAGTCCGCGAGCACCTGCGGGCGGAGGAGCCGCTGCGCGCAGGCGCTGCCCGTGAGCGCCTGGCCCGCTCCACCGTGCTCATCGTGGACGACGAGCCGGCCAACGTACGCCTGCTCACGCGCTTTCTGCAGCGGTCGGGGTGCGAGGACGTGATCTCCACCACCTCCCCGGCCGAAGGCGTGCGGCTGTACGAGGAGAACCGGCCGGACCTGATGCTGCTGGACCTGCACATGCCCGAGATGGGCGGGATGGACGTGCTGGACCGGGTGCGGGAGCTGCGCGGCGACCGCACGCGCACGCCCGTGCTCATGCTCACGGGCGACGCCAGCAGCGAGGCGCGCGAGGCGGCGCTGGAGCGCGGGGCCAACGAGTTCGTGGCCAAGCCGTTCAACCTGTCCGAGGTGCTGCTCCGCTGCGACAACCTGCTGGAGACGTCCTTTCTGTACCGCGAGCTGCGCGAGCAGAACCGGGCGCTGGAGCGGGCCGTGGCGGCGCGCACGGCGGCGCTGGAGCAGGACATCGCCCGGCGCGAGCAGGTGGAGTGCCAGCTGCGCACCAGCGAGGCCCGCTACCGGCACCTGGTGGAGAACGCCAGCGACCTCATCGTGCAGGCGGACGGCGACGGGATCATCCGCTACGCCAACGAGGCGGCCGCAAGGCTCTTCGGGCTCGCGCCGGAGGCCATGGAGGGGCGGTCGTGGCTGCGGCTCGTACGTCCGGACGCCCGCCGCGGCGCCTGCCGCCTGTTCGCCGAGCAGCTGCGCCGCCGCCGCCCCGCCGGATCGCACGAGCTCCCCGCCGTCACCCCGGACGGGCGCGAGCTGTGGCTGGAGCTGAGCGTGCGCCTTACCTGGGAGGGCAAACGGCTGGTGGCGGTCCAGGCCGTGGGCCGCGACGTGACGGAGCGGCGGCAGCTGGAGCGGCTCAAGGACGAGTTCATCTCCGTGGCCAGCCACGAGCTGCGCACGCCGCTCACCTCCATCCGCGCCGCGCTGGGGCTGCTGGAAAGCGGGCTGATGGACCAGCAGCCGGAGCGCGCGCGCCACACCCTTCGCATCGCCACGCGCAACAGCGAGCGGCTGGCCCGGCTGCTGAACGACATCCTGGACCTGGAGCGGATGACCTCCGGCGCCGTGCGCGTGGAGCGCCGCCCCTACCCCGTGGCCGAGGTGATGACGCAGGCCGCGGAGACCGTGCGCGCCGCGGCGGAGTCCGCCGGGGTGCTGCTGGTGGTGGCGCCGCCGCGGGCCACCGCGTCCCTGGACGCGGACCGCATGTGCCAGGTGCTGGTGAACCTGCTGGGCAACGCGGTCAAGTTCTCCCCCGCGGGCGGCACCGTGTGGCTGGCCGCCGCGGCGGACGAAGGCGGCGTCACCTTTACCGTGCGCGACCAGGGGCGCGGCATTCCCGCGGACAAGCTGGAGGCCGTCTTCGAGCGCTTTACCCAGGTGGACGTCTCCGATGCCCGTGACAAGGGCGGCAGCGGGTTGGGGCTCGCCATCTGCCGCACCATCGTCGAGCAGCACGAGGGGCGGATCTGGGTGGAAAGCCGCGAGGGCGCGGGGAGCACGTTCACGGTGCGGCTGCCGGCGTGACGGACGGAAGTGCGAAGTGCGAAGTGCGAAAGTGCGAAAGTGCGAAAGTGCGAAAGTGCGAAAGTGCGAAAGGGACCGTGCCGGGGCACGGTCCCTTTCGCGTTCGATACCCGATTCGTGCAGCGAGCCCGCTTCCGTGCACGAACTGCAGTTCTCCCCCTCCTGCCCGCGAAGCGGGGGAGGGGGCCGGGGGGAGGGGGCCCTCCGCCCGCGGAGGAACGCCGCCACCCCGGCTGAAACCCGCGTCTTCCTTCCCCGCCCTCCCTAGCGGGAATGCGGTTCGTGCGCGTCCCCCAGCAGCGCCTCCGCCACCTCCAGCACGTGCCGCTTGCCGGGAAAGCGGATCAGCCGCATGGCTTCCTCGTACGTGGCCCAGCGGTACTCCTCGGCTTCGCGCGAGATGATCACGCGCTCTTCCTCCGTCTTGGCCAGAAAGTACACCACCTTCTTGACGATGAGCGTGCGCTGGTCGCCCTTGCCCTGCGTAAAGACGTAGCGCTCCTCCTCGCGATACCCGTCGAGCAGGCTGATCTGCCCCTCGCCGATCCCCGCTTCCTCCCACAGCTCGCGCACCGCCGCCTGCGCCTCGCTCTCGCCCGTCTCCACCCCACCCTTGGGAAACTCCCAGATGGGGCGCCGCGTGAGCGCCGAACGCATCAGCAGGTAGCGCCGCGTGTCTCCCCCGTTCCGATACAGGACGACGCCCGCCGCCGTCTGCGAAACCCGTCTCATCCAATCCTCCGGCGCCTGGTAGAGGTGGACGTTCTTTGCGGTCAATCTGCTACGGAGACAGGCCCCAGGCAACGGGTATGATGGTTGCCTGTCGCGTCCGCGCAAACATTGGACACTTTCCGCCGCCCGCAGCAAGCAAATGGACACCCGACAAGGCCCCGTCGTTCCCCCGCGCGAGCGGACCCACGGCGCATCCCGCGCGCCCGAGCGGCCCCTGGGCGAGCTGTTCCGCGCCCTGTCGCGCGACGCGTCCGCCCTCCTGCGCCAGGAGTTCGCCCTCGCCAGGGCGGAGATGCGGCAGAACGTGCGTGCCCTGGCCCGCGACGGCGTCCTGGTGCTCCTGGGCGCTTTCGCCGCGCTGCTGGGTCTGCTCGTGCTCCTGGCCGCGCTCGTCATCGGCGTGGGAGACCTGATGGGCGACCGCTACGCCCTGGGCGCGCTCGTCGTGGGCATTCTCCTGCTCGCCATCGGCGGGGGGCTGGCGCTGGCGGGCGTCAAGAAGGCGAAGGGGACGCCGCTGGCGCCGGAGGAGACGCTGGCCACCCTCCGCGACACGGGCGAATGGGCGCGGGCGGAGGCACAGGGGCTCCGCGCCGTGCTCACGGGCGCGGCGGACGGGCGCGCGGGCCCGGGAGCGGTCCCCCCGGCGCGGCTCGCACGCGGGGAGGAGGACGGCGGACGCGCGGGGGAGGACGAGGCGCACCGGCGGCCGCGCAAGCAGCGCGGATCGTCCGCCGACCCGGAGGACGAGGCGCGGGCGGCGAAGGAGCGGGCGCCCCTGCCCCTCTCCGCGCCCCTGTGGAAGCGGGTAATGCACGAGTTCAAGGCCGACGACCTCAGCGGCCAGGCCGCCAAGGTGGCCTACTACTTCTTTCTCTCCCTCCCCCCGGCGCTGATGGCGCTGTTCGGGCTCACGGGGCTGTTCGGCGGGGCGGACACGGGCGACTGGCTCACGGGGCGGCTCACGACGTCCCTTCCCGCCGAGGCGTCGGACCTGGTGAGCGGCTTCGTGAACGACATCGTCCACGACAACGCGCCGGGGCCGCTTTCCATCGGGCTGCTGCTGGCGCTGTGGGCGGGCTCCAACGTCTTCACGGCCCTGGAGGACACGCTCAACGACGCGTTCGGCATCACGGCGGAGCGCTCGTTCGTCAAGAAGAAGGCGGTGGCCGTGGGGATGCTGGCCGCGTGCGCCCTGCTGTTCCTGGCGGGGAGCGCCGTGCTGCTGGCCGGGGGCGGGATCTCCGACGCGCTGGGGCTGGGCGCCACGGGGCGCACGGTGTGGAGCATCCTGCAGGTGCCGCTGGGCTTCGGCCTCATCACGGCCACCTTCTGGCTCATCTACTACGTCCTTCCCAACAAGGACCAGCGCCGCTGCAAGGGGACGCTGCTCCGGGCGTCGGCCATCGCCGCGGCGCTGTTCGTGGCCGCGTCGCTGGCGTTCCGGCTGTACATGGCCAACTTCGGCACCTACAGCGCCACGTACGGGATCCTGGGGACCATGATCGTCCTCCTGCTGTGGATGTACGTCACCTCGCTCGTCATCCTGCTGGGGGGCGAAGTGGCGTCGGAGATGGAACGCAGCGCGTAGTTGGGGACCGCTGGGGACTGGCTGCCGGCGCCGGGGCAGGCGCCGGCCTCCCCACCGGGCGCAGATCCAAACCCGCCCATCCGCACGTAATTCACATCCAGCCGACGTCCCCTGGGGAACGGATGGGCCCCTCCGCGGCCCGCTCACGCTGAACAAAGGGGACGTGCGCTGTTGCGCCCGGCGGCGCGGGCACTAACTTTTCTCTTTCATGCGCGCCGGTTGAGCCGTCCTGTCTTTCCTGGAAACCCTCGTCCCGCCGCCACGAAGCCGCACCCGCCGGGACATGCTGCCGTCGCATGCGACGGAATTCCGTTCCTTTTGCGCCTGCCACGTTACGCTGATGCAGAATCCCATCCGAGTCCTCCTGGCGGGCGGCAGCCCCCTGGCGGCGCACGCGGCCCGCCTGCTGGACGGCGCCCCCGGCGTGGAGGCGCGGCACGTCGCCGGCGTGGCGGAGGCCGCCGCGCTGCTGGCCGCGGGCGGGTGGGACGCGGGGGTGGCGGACGGCGAGCCCGCGACGGGGCTGCTGCTGGCCCGGCGCGGCCGCGACGAGGGGTGGCCCGCGCCCCTCATCCTCCTGGCCGACGCGGTGGACGAGGGGCTGGAGCGGGCGGCGCGCGAGGCGGGGGCCGTGGACGTGATCTCCCGCGGCGAGCTCACGGCGCCCCTGCTGCTGCGGGCCGTGCGCTACGCCGCGCACGGGGCCCGGCGCGAGGCCGCCCTGGGGGAAAGCCGCCGCGCCCTGGAGACGCTGCTGAGCAACCTGCCGGGGATGGCGTACCGCTGCCGCAACGAGCCCCGGTGGACCCTGGAGTTCGCCAGCGGCGGCGCCGAGCGGCTCACGGGGCACACGCCGGCGGAGCTGGTGGGCAACGCGCGGGTGGCGTTCGGCGACCTGGTGCTGCCGGAGGACCGCGCGCAGCTGTGGGACACGGTGCAGGCGGCCGTGGCGCGGGGCGAGCCCTTCGAGACGGAGTACCGCCTGGTGCGGGCGGACGGCCAGGTGTGCTGGGTGTCGGAGCAGGGGCGCGCCGTCCCCGACGGGGCCCCGGGCGAGGTCCGGCTGGAGGGCTACGTCTTCGAGGTCACGCAGCGCAAGGCCGTGGAGCAGGCCCTGCGCACGGGCGAGGCGCAGTTCCGCGCCGTGTTCGAGGAGGCGCCCATCGGCATGGCGCTGGTGGACATGGACGGCCGCCTGGTGCGCACCAACCGCGCCTTTCAGCGGCTGCTGGGGTGCACGGAGGAGGAGCTGGACGGCACCATGTTCAGCCGCATGAGCCATCCCGAGGACCTGGCCAGCGACTGGGAGCTGTTCGGCGACCTGGTGGCGGGCGACATCACCCACTACCAGGTGCTCAAGCGCTACGTCCGCCGGGAGGGCGGCATCGTGTGGGGGATGCTGTCCGTGGCCCTCATCCGGGGCACGGACGGATCGCCCCGCTTCGCCATCAAGATGGTGGAGAACGTCACGGAGCGCCGCGAGGCCGAGGAGGCGCTGCGGATGCGGGACCACGAGTTCCGCAGCCTGCTGGAGCACGGGCGCGACGTCATCAGCATCGTGGAGCCGGACGGCGACCTGCGCTTTACCAGCCCGGCCGTGGAGCGGGTGCTGGGGTACGGGCGCACGGAGCTGGCGGGCACCTACCTGGGCGAGCTGGTGCACCCGGACGAGGTGCCGGCCATGCTGGAGATGTTCGAGCGGGCCATCGACGCCCCGGGGCGCCCCAAGCTGGCCGAGCTGCGGGTGCGGCACCGGGACGGCTCGTGGCGCATCCTGGAGACGGTGGCCACGAGCCTCATCCACGACCCGGCCGTGCGCGGCATCGTCGTCAACTCGCGCGACGTGACGGAGCGGCGCGAGGCCGAAGAGGCCCTGCGCCGGAGCGAGCAGCAGCTGCTGCAGGTGCAGAAGATGGAGGCGGTGGGGCGGCTGGCGGGGGGCGTGGCGCACGACTTCAACAACCTGCTCACGGCCATCCGGGGCAACGCAGAGCTGCTGCTGGCCGACATCCCCCCGGAGTCGCCGTCGCGCGAGGACGTGGAGGAGATCCGCCGCGCCGCCGACCGCGCGGCCGCCCTGACGCGGCAGCTGCTGGCGTTCAGCCGGCGGCAGGTGCTGCAGCCGCGGCTGCTGGACCTGAACCAGTCCGTGGCCGAGATGCAGCGGATGCTGCGCCGTCTCCTGGGCGAGGACGTGGAGCTGGCCACCCGGCTGGACCCCGACCTGCGCCGGGTGCGGGCGGACCCGGCGCAGGTGGAGCAGGTCATTCTCAACCTGGTCGTCAACGGCCGCGACGCCATGCCCGAGGGGGGCGTGGTGATGGTGTGCACCAGCAACATGGACCTGGGCGAGGACCTGCGCCGCAAGTTCGCGTACGTGGTCCCGGGGCAGTACGTGCTGCTGGAGGTGGGCGACACGGGCACGGGGATGGACGCGGCCACGCTGGAGATGGCGTTCGAGCCGTTCTTCACCACCAAGCCCACGGGCAAGGGCACGGGGCTGGGCCTGTCGATGGTGTACGGCATCGTCAAGCAGAGCGGCGGATACGTGTGGATCGACAGCGAGCCGGGCCGGGGCACCCGGGTGCGCGTGTACCTTCCCGCCGCCCGCGGCGACCTGGACGAGGAGGAGGCCGTGGCCGTGCTCCCCGTGCGGCCGCGGGGCCGGGGGACGGTGCTGCTGGTGGAGGACGAGGAGACGGTGCGCCGCATCGCCGAGCGGGTGCTGTCGCGCGGGGGCTACGACGTGCTGACGGCGGCGGAGGGGGCGGAGGCCATGGCGCTGAGCCGCCAGCACTCCGGCGTGATCCAGGTGCTGGTGACGGACCTGGTGATGCCGCGGATGAACGGGAGCGACCTGGCGCGGCGGCTGATGGCGGAGCGCCCGGGGATCCGCGTGCTCTTCATCAGCGGCTACGACCGCGACGCCGCGCGCACGGCGGGGCCCCTGGAGCCCGGCACGGACTTCATCGAGAAGCCCTTCAGCCCCGAGATCCTGCTGGAGCGCGTGGGCCGGCTGCTGGAGCAGTCGGTCTATCCGGTGGCCGACGCGGAAGGGAGTGCGTGAGTGCGTGAGTGCGGGAGTGCCTGGTACCAAGTGCCAGGTGCCAGGTGCGGTGGGGCAGCCGTCGCGCCGAGCGAATGAATTCGCCACAACGACGACACGAAGTCCGCCTGCGCGGACTGTCCGTCACGGGCGAGTGCCACGCCACCAGCGAAGTTGAGCCGTTGAAGCCCTGTTCGTGTCGCGCCTCGGCGCGAGACAGGGCTTACCGCTGTCCCAGCGGCGGGTTTACCCGCTCCGGCCGGACGCCCGCCACCGCTGCACTCCCCTCATCTGCCCCAACCGAATCCCCAACTTTCGCACTTTCGCACTTTCGCACTTTCCGTCCGTCAGTTCGCCAGCACCGCCAGCGCGGCGACGACGGAGCCGACGGCGGCGACCAGGCTCGCGGCCAGGCCCAGGTAGTCGCGAAAGCTCGAGCCGCGGCGGGGGACGCGGATCTGGTCGCCGGAGCGGATGCGCATCTCCATCGCGGCCGCACTGGGGTCGCGCAGGTCCAGCACCATCTCCTGCCCGTTCCGAATGAGCCGCACGTCGTTGATCCGTCCGAACTCCGACAAGCCCCCCGCCGCCGCGATGGCCTGCGAAAGGCTCGTCTCCGGCGGCAGGCTGTACAGGTTGGGGAGCCGCACCTCGCCCGTCACGGCCACGCGGTACAGGTAGTCGAACACGAACTGTGGATCGTTCTCGTACCGCAGCAGCACCTCGCGCAGCTGGCGGCGCACCTCGTCGCGGGGACGGCCCACCACGCGCACCTCCGTGAGCAGCGGGTGCTGGATGGTGCCGTCCGGCGCCACGGGAAAGTCGCCGGAGAACTCGGGCATGCGCCACACGGTCAGCCGCACCAGGTCGGCAGGGCGCACGGCGGCCGTGGTGTCCGTCTGCGCGGCGGCGGGGACGGCACAGGCCAGGGCCAGCAGGAGCGGGAGCAGGATTCTGCGCATCAGGTCGCGGGGCGCGGGTGTACGGGCGGGCGAAGCGTTCTCCGCAAGCTACGCTCCGCACCGGCGGCGTGTCCATTCGTGCGAGGGCGCTGCCACGGCGGGGCGTATCAACCTTGTGCGGCATCCCCGGTTCGGCCATATTGCATGCATCTCGTGCCGCCATGCCCGTTTGCGCGGACGCCCCCCATCGCGGGGCCGTCGTTTTCGCCGCGCACCGTCTCCCCAGACGACCCCCTGCCCTCCAGCGCACCATGCGCCCCACTGCACGCGCACTGCTGTTGCTCGCCGCCGCCTCCGGGCTGTCGGCCGCACCCGCGCTCGCCCAGGAAACCGGGCTGGTACGGATCGACCCCTGTACGGGCAAGCCGGAGGCGTCCGCGGACCCGGGTGCCCCGGACCGCCCCGCGCCCGGCACGCCCACGGCGGCCGGAACTCCGCCCGCCGCGAACCCGCCCGCCGGCGGCGCCGTGCCCGCGGGATCCGTGACGTCCAGCGGGCAGCCGGGGACGGCATCCTCCGCGTCCGCCCCGGGGATTACGCCCGTTCCGCCCTCCGAAGCGAACCTGCCGGGCGCCGTCTCGTCCGCGGGGATGACGGCGGACGGGCAGCGGGTGTGCACGGGGACGGGGCACGCGGCCAACCCGGAGGCGGCGCGCCGCACCCGGGAGGCCCTGCGGCTGGGACGCGGCGCCGCGCGCGACCAGGCCCGGCTGGGGCCCGCCGCCAGCGTGTCCGTGCCCACGGCCTACGGGGTGGACGCGGGCGAATTGTTCGTGGGCGCGGCGTACCAGGGCCGCACCCGCTACACGAAAGAGGCGGACGCCGCCGTCGTGGCCGGCCTGGGGCTGGGCACCCGCCGCGTGCTGGCCATGGAGGTCGCGCTCACCTCGTACTCCACCATCCGCGGCGTGCCCCTGGAAACGGGCGGCATCAGCGTGCGGCTGCACCGGGCGCTGAACGGGCGCACCAGCGTGGCCGCGGGATGGGAGAACGCCGTCCGCTGGGGGGGCACGGACGACGACGGCAGCCTGTACGTCGTCGGCACGCGGATGGTGCCCCTGCGCAGCGACCCGGCGCGCCGCTTCGGGCTGGCCGTCGTCACGCTGGGCGTGGGCAACGGCCGCTTTCGCTTCGAGGAGGACGACCGCGACGGCAACGAGACGGTCAACGTATTCGGCGCCGTGGGCGTGCGGGTGACGGAGCCGCTGTCGGTGATGGCGGACTGGACGGGGCAGGACCTGAACCTGGCCGCGTCCATCATCCCCATCCGCCGCCTTCCCCTCGTGGTGACCACCGGCGTGGCCGACCTTACGGGGCTGGCCGGCGACGGCGCCCGCTTCATCCTGTCCGTGGGCTACGGCCTCTCCTTTCGCCAGCCGTTCTAAAGGCGCACGATGAAGATCCGCATCGCCCGCATCCTCCTTCCCGCGTTCGCCGCCTGCGCGCTCCCGGCCCTGCTGGGCGCGCAGCCGTTCCGGTCGGACATGCCCGGGCCCAATCCCACCGGGAGCGGCCTGGCGGGATACCCCGTCGTCCCCACCCGCGACGTCGAGGGTGCCCTCTTTCGCCGGGTGAACGGGCGCACGGCCTTTCGCACCCGCGCCATCGCCGACGCCGTGCTGGGCGAGGCGGCCGCGGCGTACGGCGAGGCCTGCTCCGCCACCCTGCACCGGCCGCGGGACTGGCCGGATTCCATCCCCCTTCCCGTGGCCGAGCAGCGCATCCTCTGCGGCTTGCTGCGCGACCCGCGGCTGGACTCCGAAGAGGCGCGCCGCGTGCTGGCCGTGCTGCGCGCCTGCATCCCCGGCCACCCCGGCGATCCCGCGGAGGCGCTCGTGGCCGCGCTCGCGGGGCTGGCCGTGGCGGAGCCGGGGTTCGTGGACGAGCGGCAGCGCTTCATCGCCGGGGCCCGCTGGGAAGCGGCGTTCCGCGCCTACGACGCGTTCCTGGACGCCGTCCCCGACGCGGCGCTGGACCCGCCGCCCCCGGAGCTGGTGATCATCGCCGCCATCCTGGACCGGCTGGTGGACGCGGGGCTGCGGGCCGCCGACCGCTGATGCCCGGGGCGCCGATGGACGCGGCCACGCGCGTGGTGGCCGCGCGGGACCAGGTGTCGGTGGAGGTGGACGGCCAGGCCGTGATCCTGGGGCTGGCGGACGGCGTGTACTACGGGCTGGACCCCGTGGGCGCGCGGGTGTGGGCGCTCATGGAGCAGCCGCGCACCGTGGCGGAGCTGCGCGACGCCGTCGTGGCGGAGTGGGAGGTGGATGCGCCCACGGCGGAGCGCGACCTGCTGGACCTGCTGGCCGACCTGGCCGCCCGCGGGCTGGCCGAGGTCCTTCCCGCCGGGTGATGCGAAGCGGGTTGGGGACCGGTCCGCGTTCCGGGACCCGGACGATGCGCATCGCGTGAGCGGCATCGCGGGGATCATCGCGCTGGACGGCGCGCCGCTGGACAGCGCCCTCCCGGCCCGGATGGCGGACTTCCTGGCCCCGCGCGGGCCGGACGGGCGCCGCTCGTGGTCCGCGGGGCCGGCCGGCCTGGCGCACGCCCTGCTCCGCACGGGCGACGTGGGGGACGACGTCCCGCAGCCGCTCTCCCTGGACGGGCAGACGCACGTCGTCGCCGACGCGCGGATCGACGGGCGCCATGAGCTCGTCCGCGAGCTGCGCGGCGCGGGGATCGACGCGGCGGCGGACGCGCCCGCGGCGGAGCTCATCCTGCACGCCGTCCGCGCCTGGGGCGACGATGCACCCCGCCACCTGCTGGGCGACTGGAGCTTCGCCGTGTGGGACGCGCGCCGGCAGCGGCTGTTCTGCGCCCGCGACCCCTTCGGCGTAAAGCCCTTCTTCTACGCGCGGACCTTTCGCGCGCTCGTCTTTTCCAACACGCTGGACTGCGTCCGCCTGCACCCCGCCGTGGGCGGCGACCTGGACGAGGCGTGGATCGCGGACTTTCTCGTCCACGGCGACACGCAGGCCCCCGACGCCACCGTCTACGCCGCCGTCCGCCAGCTCCCCCCCGCGCACACGCTCGTCGTGCACGAGGGGCGGATCGCGGTCCGCCGCTGGTGGCAGCTCCCGACCGAGCCCATCCCCCTCGCTTCGACCAGGGTCGCGGACGTCGTGGAGCAGGGGGTGGAGACGCTGCGGATGGCCGTGCGCGACCGGCTCCCGCAGGGGTCCGCCGCCTTCTTCCTGAGCGGGGGGCGCGATTCCACCTCCCTCGCGGCCCTGGCCGTGGAGACGATCGCCCGGGGGGAGCGGCGGACGGCGCTGCGCGGATACACGGCGCACTACGAGCGGCTGATGCCGGACGAGGAGCGCCGCTACACGATGATGGCGGCGGAGGCGCTCGGCATCCCCGTGGACTTCACGGCCGTGGACGCGTACGCCGCCTTCGGCCGGTGGGACGCGCAGGAGCTGCGGCGGCCGCAGCCCACGGACAACGCCCTGGCCGCCATCGAGGCGGACCAGCTGCGGGAGGCGGCGCGCCACACCCGGGTGGTCTTCACGGGCCAGGGAGGCGACCCCGTGCAGCGGGAAACGCGCTCGCGGCTCACGAAGCTGGCCGTGCACGGGCGCCTGCTGCGCGCCGCGCGCGAGGCGGCGGAGTACGCGCGCTGGCACCGGCGCCTTCCCCGCCCCGGCGTGCGGACGTGGCTGGCGGAGCGCGGCGGCGCGCGTCCCTGGCACACGGAGCTGCCGGCGTGGATCGCCCCGGACTTCGCGCGGCGGATGGACCTGCCCGGCCGCCTGGCGGAGTGGAACGCGTGGCCGGTGCCCGTCCACCCCCTGCGCCCGGAAGCCTACGAGTCGCTGGCGGCGCCGCTCTGGCCCACGCTCTTCGGCGCATACGATCCCGGCGTCACGGGCGTGCCGGTGGAGGTGCGGCACCCGTACTTCGACCTGCGGGTGGTGGCGTTGTGGTTGTCCATTCCGCCCGCGCAGTGGTATAATGACAAGGGGTTGCTGCGCATAGGGATGCGCGGCCGGCTCCCCGAGGCGTTCCTCCGCCGCCCCAAGACGCCCCTGGCGGGCGACCCCCTGGCCCTTCGGCACGAACGCGACGGCACGGCGTGGCTGGGCGGGCGGCGGGTGGAGGACGCGGTGGCGCGCTGGGTGGACGTGTCGCGCGTTCCCGCGGCCACGGGCGGCCGGGCGAGCGACGGGCCCCGGCGCATCTGGGAAGACATCCGGCCGCTGGCCCTTTCGCTGTGGCTGGCGGGCGTAAACCGGACCGGCTGACGGGTCCGGGCAGGGTGACGGTGCAGGACCGGGTATCGGGATCGGACACAAATACGGGACGGAGCCGGAGACGATGACGGAGACCGGGACGAAGCGGGTGACGGTTACGGAGATGCACGGCGTGAAGGATGCAGGGCGAAAGCTCTATACATCCCCGCGGCTGACGGTGTACGGCGACCTGCGTGTGATGACGCTGACGAACCTCACCATGAACAAGAACGATCCCGGCAATTCGTCGCAGACCATGACCTGATCCGGGCCTCCGCGCCCCACTTCTCAATCGTGAAGGATTCCATGCTGCCCACGCCGCCCCGCCGTCCGTACGAACGCCCGCGCCTCACGGTCTTTGGCGACCTGCGCGTGGTGACGCTGACGAACGCCTCGCAGAACATGAACGACCCCGGCAACTCGTCCGCCAGCCGGACCTGAGGGGCGAGCCCCGACCCGCTTGCGCTACCGCCTCTACGGCCTTTCGGTAGATACCGATCGGTCTCTCCCCGGCCTCGCTCCCGTCGTCCCCACCGGCCCCGCGGACCTGCGGATGTGGATCGGCACCGTCCCGCGCGCCGAGTTCCCGGACCTCCCCGAAGTCCCCTGGTACGCTTCTCCGCGCGACGTGGTGGCGGAAGAGCCGTCCCTGCGCGCCTTCCGCACGGAGGACGGCGCGTTCTATCGTCTCGCATATGCGGACGGCACGGAGTTCCGCGTGGACGCGGCGGGCACGCGCGTGGCCTGCACCTGGCCCGCGGCGCTCACCCTGCAGGACGCGGCCACCTACCTGCTGGGCTCCGTCTGCGGGTTCCTGCTGCGGCTGCGGGGCCTGACCTCCCTCCACGCCAGCGCCGTCGCCCTGGGGGACCGATCGGTCGCCATCTGCGGGCCGGCGGGCGCGGGCAAGTCCACCACGGCCGCCGCCTTTGCATCCCGCGGCCGCCCCGTGCTGGCGGACGACGTCGTCCCCCTGCTGGACCGGGCGGACGGCGTTTTCGTGCAGTCCGCGTATCCCCACCTGCGGCTGTGGCCGGACGTGCTCCCCGCCCTGGGCACGGGCGACCTTCCGCCCCTCGTCCCCCACACCCCCGGCTGGGACAAGCGATTCCGCGACCTGGCCGCGGAGGGCGCCTTTCACGAGGCGCCCCTCCCGCTGGGCGCCGTGTACCTGCTCGGCGGGCGCGAGTCGGCGGACGCGCCGCGGCTGGAGGCCGTTCCGCGGCCGGAGGCCGTGCTGCAGCTGGTGGGCAACGCGTACATGGGATGGCTGCCGGACGCCGCGGCCCGCGCGCGGGACCTGGCGGTGCTGGGGCGCGTGGCGCGGACCGTCCCCGTGGTCCTCGTCATCCCGCACGCGGACCCGCACCGCGTGGGCGACCTGTGCGACGTGATCGAGGCGGACTTCGCGGCCCGGACGAGCGGAGGCGCGGGTGCCTGAGACCTACGAGATCGGCGGATACGGGGGGATGATGGCGGACCGCGTGCGCATGGACGCGTACGCGGCGGCCATCGCGCGCACCGTGCGCCCGGGGAGCGTGGTGCTGGACATCGGCGCGGGGGCGGGCGTGTTCTCGCTGCTCGCCGTGCGGGCCGGCGCGCGGCGGGTGTACGCCGTGGAGCCCGCGGACGCCATCCACACGGCCCGCGAGATCGCGCGGGAAAACGGGATGGCGGACCGCATCGAGTTCATCCAGGGCATCTCGACGGAGATCGATCTCCCCGAGCGGGCGGACGTCATCGTCAGCGACCTGCGCGGCGCGCTCCCCCTCTTTCAGCAGCACGTGGCGTCCATCGCGGATGCGCGGGCGCGGCTGCTGGCGCCCGGCGGGGTGCTCATCCCCCGCGCGGACACGCTGCGCGCGGCGCCCGTGCAGGCGGACGAGGCGTACGGACGCATCGTCACCCCGTGGCAGGAGGACGCGCACGGGCTGCGGATGACGGCCGCCCGGCGGATGGCCGTGAACAGCTGGACCCGCGCCCGCGTCCCGGCGGACGCGCTGCTGGCGGAGCCGTGCACCTGGGCCGTGCTGGACTATCGCACGGTCAAGGAGCCGGACGTGCGCGCGGCGCTGGCGTGGACGGTGGCGCGGGAGGGGACGGCGCACGGGCTGTCGGCCTGGTTCCAGGCGGAGCTGGCGGACGGCATCGGCTACGCCACGGGCCCCGGCGAGCCGGAAACCATCTACGGCACGCCCTTCTTCCCCTTCGCGGAGCCGGTCCCGGTCGCGGCCGGGGACCGGATCGCGGTGGACCTGCAGGCGCGGCTGGTGGGGGACGACTACGCGTGGATCTGGGATACGCGCATCGAGCGCGCGGCCCGTTCCACGGTGGAATTCCGCCAGTCGACGCTCCTGGGCCAGCCGATCTCCCCCGCGCGGCTGCGGCGGCGGGCGCACGGGTTCCGGCCCGCGCTGGGCGAGGCGGGGCACATCGACCGGATGATCCTGGGGCGGATGGATGGGGGTGCGTCGCTGGAGGAGATCGCGCGCGAGGTGCAGGCCGCCTTCCCCGCCCGCTTCGCCCGCTGGGAGGATGCTCTCACCCGCGCAGGCCGATTGTCGGACGAGTACGCGGAGTGAGGCGGGGCGGTGTGGGGCGGAGCGGGAGGGAGCAAGAGCGAATGAATTCGCGGCTACAACTTCACACTGTCGGCCTTCGCCGACACCGGCACGGGATGGATCTCGCTGCGTCGGCTGGGTACCGGTGTTTTTCTGCCTGCCCGCGGATGTCATCCTGAGGGAGCGCCCGCCCGGCACCTGAACATCCACGATGCCATGCGCGCGACCGAAGGATCTGGTTGCCACCCCGGCACGATCCCGCCCGCGCCGCCTCCCTCCGTGACGGATCGCGGCAGGCGGAGTACCGTCGCGGGAGCAACCAGATTCTTCGGTCGGCGCCTTCACGTCACGGGATGGGTCCGTCCGGCGCCTCTCTCAGAATGACATTGCGGGCGGGCAGGAAAAAACATCGTCCTCCACACAGCCGATCCGCCGCAGGCACTTCCCGGATTCGGCATGACCCGGATTCCGTTGTAGATTGGGGATGATGCCGTCCCTCCGCCTCCACCCGCCCCGCGCCGAAGCACCGGACGCCGCGCCCGCGCACACGCTGCTGCGGGGGTGCGCCCGCGCGTCGTTCGATGCCGCCGGCGCGGTGCCCCTGATCGCGGAAGCCGCGGCGCGGGAGATGGATTGGGGCGCGTTCCTGCGGCTGGCGGAGCGGAATCGCCTGCTCCCGCTGGCCCACCGCGCGCTGGGCGACCGGGCGGACGTGCCGGAGACCGTCCGGTCGCGGCTGCGGTCTGCGTACGCGGAGAACGCCCGGCACGCGCTGTTCCTCGCCGGTGAGCTGCGGCGGTTGATGGACGCGCTCGACGCGGCGGGCATCCGCGCCCTGGCGTACAAGGGGCCCGCGCTGGCCGTGCGCGCCTACGGGCACATGGCCCTGCGGACGTACAGCGACCTGGACCTGCTCGTGGCGCCGGCGGACCTGCCCGCCGCCACGCGGGTGCTCGGCTCGCTCGGCTACGTGTCCGTGTACGACTTCTCCCCCGCGCAGGACGCGGCGTTCCGGCGCGTGGACGGCGACTACCCGTATCATCATCCCCGGACGGGCGGGCTGGTGGAGTTGCACGGCCGCGTGTCGTCCGCGCGCTTCGTGGCGGACCTGCCCACGGAGCGGCTGATGGCCCGCGCCCGCGCCGTCCCCATCGGCGGCGGCGACGTCCCCGCGCCCGCGGACGACGACCTGTTCCTGGCGCTCTGCCTGCACGGCGCCAAGCACCGCTGGGCCCGGCTGGAGTGGCTGGCCTGCGCCGCCGCCCTGGCCGTCCGCGCGGACCTGGACCTGCCGTCCATCCTCCTCGCGGCGGACGGCATCGGCGCGCGGCGGACGGTGCTCCTGGCGCTGCTGCTGGCCCGGTACGCGCTGGGGCTCGCGCTGCCGCACGACATCCATCGATCCATCGACGCAGACCCCGCCCTCGCCGCGCTGGCCGAGGAGGCGCGCGGGCTCTGGTTCGGCGCGGAGGCGGACGGGGACGAGGCCACGCCGGCCAACCTGCGCTTCAACGCGCGGCTGCGGGACGGCGCGGCGGACCGGGCGCGGTACGCCGCGCGCTGGCTCTTTCTCCCCTCGCCGGAAGACTGGGCGTGGGTGCGGCTGCCGGACGCGCTGGCGCCGCTGTACCGCGTGCTGCGGCCCCTGCGGCTGGCGGCGCGCTACGGCCTGCGGGGGCGCGGATGACGGCGGGGCTGACGTGGCAGTTCGTGCGGGCGCTGGGACGGCTGATGCCCCGCCGCATCGCCGTGGCCGTGGGGCTGTCGCTGGCCGTGACGGCGGCGGAGGCGGCCGGCGTGCTGCTGCTGGCCCAGCTGCTGGCGCTGGCGGGCGTGGGCGCGCCGGACGGGGCCGCGGGGTCGCTGGTGCGCTCCGTGGGCGGCGCGTTCCGGGCCGTGGGCGCGCAGCCCACGCTGGGCGCCGTGCTGGCCGTGTTCGTGGCGCTGGCCGTGTCCGTCTCCCTGCTGCAGCGCGCGCAGAACCTGGTCTCCAGCCGCATGGAGCTGGAGGTGTCGCTGCACCTGCGCACGCGCCTGTTCGACGCCATCGCCCGCGCGCGCTGGCTGCCCCTGGCGCGGGCACGGGGCGCGGACCTGCTGTCCTCGCTCACGGGCGAGGTGGACCGGGTGGGGAACGCCGCCGGGTTCCTGCTCACCCTGTTCGTGCACGGGCTGCTGGCCCTGGCGTACCTGGCCGTGGCCCTGCGCCTGTCGCCCGCCCTCACGGCCGTGGCCATGGCGTGCGGCGGCCTGCTGCTGCTGGTGATGCGGCGGCAGCGCGCGGCCAGCCGCCAGGCCGGGCGCGAGATCACCGCCGTCTCGGCGGAGCTGATGGGCGCCGCCACGGAGCACATGGGCGCCCTCAAGGTGGTCAAGAGCTACGGCGCGGAGGAGCGCAACGCCCGCATCTTCGCCGGCGTGGCCCGCCGCGCCGTGGACGTGCGGATGCGCGCCTGGCGCACCTACACCGACGCGCGCACGGTCTTCATGAGCGGCTCGGTGGTCATGCTGGCCATCGTGGCGTACGTGGCCCTGGAGGTGCTGGCCGTGAGCGGGGCTACGGTGCTGCTGCTCGTCTTTCTCTTCTACCGCCTGGTGCCGCGGCTGGCGCACCTGCAGGGCATCTACCAGATGCTCTCGCACGACCTTCCCGCCTGGGAGCAGGTCACGGCCCGCATTGCCGCGCTGGAGGCGGAGCGCGAGGACCTGTCGGACGTGGCCGGCCGCGCGGAGCTGGCGCGGTCCATCCGCTTCGAGGACGTCGCCTTCGCCTACGAGGCCGGCCGCGCGGACGCCGTCCACGGCCTGTCGCTGGAGATCGAGGCGCGGCGGACGACGGCCATCGTGGGCCCGTCCGGCGCGGGCAAGACCACCGTGGCGGACCTGGTGATGGGGCTGGTGCAGCCGCGCGAGGGTCGCGTGGTGATCGACGGCCGCCCCCTGGACGAGGGGTGGCTGCGGGCGTGGCGGGCGGGGATCGGGTACGTGGCGCAGGACACGCTGCTCTTCAACGACACCGTGCTGGCCAACCTGCGCTGGGCCCGGCCCGACGCCACGGAGGCGGAGGTGTGGGATGCGCTGCGGCTGGCGGCGGCGGACGGCTTCGTGGCCGCCCTGCCGGAGGGGCTCGCCACGCAGGTGGGCGATCGCGGCGTGCGGATGTCCGGCGGCGAGCGGCAGCGGCTGGCGCTGGCCCGCGCCCTCCTGCGCCGCCCCGCCCTGCTGATCCTGGACGAGGCCACGAGCGCGCTGGATGCGGAGAACGAGCGCCGCATCCGCGACGCCATCCAGGCGCTGCACGGGCAGATGACCATCCTGATGATCACGCACCGCCTGCCCAGCGTGCGCGACGCGGACGTGGTGCACGTGGTGGAGGGCGGCCGGTGGGTGGAGAGCGGCACCTGGGCGGAGCTGATGGAGCGTCCTGCCGGCCGCTTTCGGCGCCTGTGGGCCAGCCAGGCCGGCGAGCGCGAGCTCCCCAAGCCGGAGCCGGAGCCGGAGGAGGCGATCCCGTGAGGGCCTGGCGCCTCACCCCTGGGTCAGCTACGAAGCGGCACCTCTTACGCAAGCGTCCGCGGCAACTCGCACGCGGATTGCTTCTGTACGCCAATTCTCGTACATTGAAATGCGAAAGCTCGGATTCAGGGTAGCGAGATCAAAGACGATTGCGGCCCTTCAGGCCGGGCCGGCGTATATCCTCTTTGAGGACCGGACTGCCCGCGAGAGCAAGAACCTGCTCGACACGGGCGAGGTCTCTCCGGAGGACGTGGTCACCCTCCTCCGGGTGTGCAGGGGATCGCCCGACCAGTACCGCGAGACCGCGCATGATCGCGACCAGTCGGTGCCCGTACACATCTTCAAGCCGGTTCACGAAGGCAGCCGCTGGTACATCAAGGTCTACTTCCTGGATGGAACGCTGGAGCTGGAGCCCGCGATCTTTATCAGCGTTCACAAGAGCACAGGTGATGTGAGATGAAAAAGTTCTGGCGGGCCGGGGATCGCTCGCGCGCCATCTGCGATCATTGCGAAGGCATTGTCGAGACTCGGTTCGAGTACCGGACGTACGCCCTCGACAAGCCCCGCATCGACGTACCGGACGTGCTGGTGGCCGTATGCACCACCTGCGACCGGACGGTGGCGGTCCCCTATCAGTCCTCGCCCAAGCTCAACGAGGCACGAAAGGCGGCCGAGGCACCTCTCGAAGCCCGCATTCCCAAGCATCTGGAGGATGTCCTCGCGGTCGTGGCCAGCCATTATGGACGGAACGACAGCGAATTTCGCGGCGTGATCCTCCGGTACTACCTGCATGCGATGGGAGAAAGCGACGTTCTTGCCCGGCACATCCGCGATCTCGCGTCGGGGGATCTCGCCTCCGGTCCGGCGGACGAGCGGCTTTCGCTGAAGATCCAGCAGCCGGTTCTGACGCGGGCATGGGAGACGGCGCGGAACGCGGGCATCCGCTCCAAGACGGAGATGGTGAAGGGCGCGATCATCGCGGCCGCCGAGGACCTGGATACCCGCGAGGGAAAGAAGCGCCGGGAGACGCTTTCGGAGATGGCGGCGAGCGTCTGACACGGCCTGGAATGCCTGCGGATCGCACTCCCCTTTCACGTCCACGCGGAAACGCCATGTCCGACCTGATGACGCCGCCCATCCACCTGCCGTCCGCGCCCACCAGCGACGACGCGGAGCAGATCGCGCACGCACGGCGGCTGTTCGAGCTGCAGCGGGGGGCGCGGTGGCGGATGGCGGGGACGAGCGCGGCGGAGCGCATCGAGCGGCTGCGGCGGCTGCGCGCGTCCATCCTGGAGCACCGCCAGGCGCTGTACGACGGCGTGTGGGCGGACTTCCGCAAGTCCGCACCGGAGTTCGAGATCACCGAGATCCAGCTGGTGCTGGGCGAGATCGCGCACACCATCAAGCACCTGCGCCGGTGGATGGCGCCCCGCCGCGTGCCCACCACGCCGCTGCTGGCGGGCACGCGCAGCCGCGTGATCCACGAGCCGCGCGGGCAGGTGCTCATCCTGGCCCCGTGGAACTACCCCTTCCAGCTCCTGTTCAGCCCGCTCGCGGCGGCCGTGGCGGCGGGGAACGTGTGCATCGTCCGGCCGTCCGAAAAGGTGCCGGCGACCTCGGCCGTGATGGCGCGCATCGTGGCGGACGTGTTCCCCGAGGACGAGGTGGGGCTCGTGCGGGGCGGCGTGGACGCGGCCGACGCGCTGCTCCAGCTGCCCTTCGACCACATCTTCTTCACGGGCTCCACGGCCGTGGGGCGCAAGGTGATGCACGCCGCGGCGGACCACCTGGCCAGCGTCACGCTGGAATTGGGCGGAAAGTCGCCCGCCATCGTGGACCGCTCGGCGGACGTGGCGCAGGCGGCGGAGCGCATCGTCTGGGGCAAGTTCGTGAACGCCGGGCAGACGTGCGTGGCGCCCGACTACGTGCTCGTGCACGAGGCCGACGCGCCCGCGTTCCTGGACGCCGCGACCCGGGCCATCAACCGCTTCTACGGCGCGGGGGACGAGGGCCCGCGCGCCAGCGAGGACTTCGCGCGCATCGTGGACGACCGCAACTTCCGGCGGCTGGCGGACGCGCTGGCGCAGACGGTGGCGGAGGGCGCGACGATCGTGGCCGGCGGCGGGACGGACGCGGCGGACCGCTACATCGCGCCCACCCTCCTGACGAACGTGCGGCCGGACGCGCCCGTGATGCGCGAGGAGATCTTCGGGCCCATCCTCCCCGTGCTCCCCGTGCGCTCGCTGGACGAGGCGCTGGCGTTCGTCAACGCGCGGCCCAAGCCGTTGGCGCTCTACGTCTTTGCCCGCGACGGCGCGACGACGAAACGGGTCGTGCGGGAGACGACGGCGGGGGGGACGATCGTGAACCACGTCATCTGCCACCTGGCGAATCCCGACCTGCCCTTCGGCGGCGTGGGGGAGAGCGGGCAGGGCAGCTACCACGGCCACGCGGGATTCCGCGCCTTCAGCCACGAGCGTGCCGTGTTGCACGCCGGCCGCTGGAGCCTGTCGCCGCTCTACTATCCGCCGTACGGCCCCAAGATGCGGCGGATCGCCAACTTGATGTCGCGGTGGATGGAGCGCGGGTAGCGGCTGGAGCGCAGGCCCGCCCACGAAAATCCAGCGCTCGATTCCTGAGGGAGGCGCCCGCCGATTCTCTCCCGTGGCAGGATCGTGGACGCCGACCGAAGGATCTACCCTCCCGTGCTCGACCCTGCCCTCCGCGACGGAACCTTCCCCCGCGGCGGGCTCTCGGCTGAGGGGCGATCCACCTGCCAGGGCGGGTAGATTCCTCACTCGTTCCTCGCTTGGAATGACAGTCCGGTTGCCCAACTCAATCCATCAGCCATCTCCGCATCCGGCATGATCCCATCCCTGCGCATCCGCCCTGCCGTAGAGGCGGACGTGCCGCTGATCCTGCGATTCATCCGCGAACTGGCGGAGTACGAGCGGCTGCTGCACGAGGTGGTCGCCACGGAAGACCGGCTGCGCGACACGCTGTTCGGCGCGCGGCCGGCGGCGGAGGTGGTGATCGCGGAAGAGGACGGCGAGCCGCTGGGATTCGCCCTGTTCTTCCACAACTACTCTACGTTCCTGGCGCAGCCCGGCATCTGGCTGGAAGATCTGTACGTCCGCCCCGAGGCCCGCGGCCGCGGCGCGGGGCGCGCGCTGCTGGCGCACCTGGCCCGGCTGGCGCGCGAGCGGGGGTGCGGACGGCTGGAGTGGTGGGTCCTGGACTGGAACGAATCCGCCATCCGCTTCTACCGCTCCCTCGGCGCTCAGGCAATGGACGAGTGGACCGTGCACCGCCTGACGGGTCCCGCCCTGGACCGCCTCACCGACGAAGCGGCCGGCTGACCTCCATCCACCGCGACCACATCCACCCGGTCCGCATCTGCATGCCTTCAGGGGCACTTTCTTCGGGCCATTTTCCTGATCGAAACCTTTTCAGCGCGTGAATCGTACGCTCGGATGAGGCCGATCGTTGCCCTCCGTGGACCCGTCCGCACATCCTACTAATTCTATAGTTGACAGGTAAACACAGCCGGACCATCGTCTACTAACGATCTAGTAGTTACGGGACGTGCCACGATGATCCACACCTGAACCCCTTCCCTGCTCCACGCGGCCAAAGGACGAAACCATGAAAAAGCTGATTACTCTCGCCGTCGCTGCCCTGCTGGCCGCGTGCGCCGGAGCCCAGACGCAGGGCGCAGGCGCGCCGCTCGCCGCCGCAAGCCAGACGCAGGGCGCGGGCACGGCGCGCGCCGGCACCCAGACCTTCAACCGCAACGTGATCACGGTCGAGGAGATGCGCGCCCAGCGGATCACGCAGGCCGAGGAAGCCGTCCGCCTCCTGCGTCCGGCATGGCTGCAGCAGCGCGGCACGACGTCCATGACCGTGGAGAACCGCGTGCGCTACTACTCGGACACGACGATCCGCCCCCTCTCCGGCCTGCACCGGATCCCCGCCGGGCAAACGGCGGCGGTGCTGTACTTTCCGCCCCTTGAGGCGCAGAACCGCTTTGGGCTCAACCACCAGCAGGGCGCCATCGCCATCCTGCTCCCCGGCGGCAGCCTGCCCTGACGCATCCGCGACGGGAGAGGACGAGGACGGCCCGCGACCGGCATTCGGTCGCGGGCCGTTTCGTCTCGGGGGATGACGTGCATCCTCCATCTTTCGCGCCGGTTCCTTGCGCGGACGGGCATCCGCCGGTAATCGTGTACGTCCCGCGCGGCGCCGTTCCGCCGCGCCCGCCCGCCCGTGATCCACCGCCCCACCCGAAAGGACCCCCCATGAGCCGACCGCTCGCCCTGCTCGGCGCCTGCTTCGCCCTCGCCGGTGCCGTTCCGGCCGCGGCGCAGACGGAGCGGCTGGCGCTGACGCACGTCACCATCGTGGACGTGGACAGCGGCGGGACGCGCGCCGACCACACCGTGCTCATCGACGGAAACCGCATCACGTGGACGGGCCCCGCGTCGCAGGCGCGCATCCCCGCCGGAACGCGGGTGGTGGACGCGCCGGGCAAGTACGTGATCCCCGGATTGTGGGACATGCACGTGCACACCTCACGCGAGGGGCGGGCGCGGCACTTCTGGCCGCTGTTCCTGGCCCACGGCGTCACGGGCGTGCGCGAGATGGGAAGCTACCTGGATACCCTTCAGTACTGGCGGGCGGAGGCGCGCCGGCCGGGCGCCGTGGCCCCGCGCGTCGTGTTCTCCAGCCCCATGCTGGACGGCATGCCCACCAGCTGGCGCCACGGCTACGGCGTGCCCGATTCCGCCGCCGCCGCCACGGCCGTGGACAGCATGCGCGCCCTGGGATTCGACTTCCTGAAGGTCTATAACCGGCTGTCGCGCGACGCGTACTACTCCATCGCCCGGCAGGCGCGGCTGCGGGGGATGACGTTCGCCGGCCACGTGCCCTGGTCCGTCACCACCGCCGAGGCGAGCGAGGCGGGACAGCGCAGCATCGAGCACGTGAGCGACCCGTTCTTCCTGGAATGCATCCCCGGCGGGCCGCAGGCGCTGGCGGCGTTCCTGGCCGCGCGCAGCTCCGGCGCCCCGGCGGATTCCGTGCAGGCCGCGCTGGGCCGGCTGCGGGCCGTCTCCGCCACGGACCCGGACCCGGCGGCCTGCCGCGGCCTGCACGCCACGCTGGCCCGCAACGGCACCTGGCTCACGCCCACGCTTACGCAGCTGCGCGGCGCCCTCGCCCCCGACGAGCTGGCGGACGATCCGCGGCTGCGCTACGTGCCGGCGGCCCTGGCGCGGCGCTGGCGCGAGGGACGTGAGCCGATCACCGACGACGACCGGCGCATCCAGCAGCTGCAGGCGCGCGCCGTGGGGATCGCGCACGGGGCCGGCGTGGGGCTGCTGGCCGGGACGGACGCCAGCGACGAGCCGTACGTCTTCGCCGGCTCCACGCTGCACGAGGAGATGTGGCTGCTGGTGGAGATGGCCAGCCTGACGCCCGCGCAGGCCCTGCGCACGGCCACGCTGAACCCCGCGCTGTACCTGGGCGCGGCGGATTCGCTGGGGAGCGTGCGGGCGGGGCGGATGGCGGACCTGGTGGTGCTGGATGCCAATCCGCTGGAGAACATCCGCAACACCATGCGCATCCACGCCGTGGTGGCCAACGGGCGGATGATCGATGCGGCGGAGCGCGAGCGCCTGCTGCGCGTGGCCCAGGAAGAAGCCGCCCGCGCCGGCACCTCCGCCCCCGCCCGCCAGGAGGATTGATCCGCACGGGAGACGGCCGCCACCCTTCGATTTCCTGAGGGAGGCGCCGCCGATCCCGTCCCGTGCGCGTTTCTGTGGCGCCGACCGAAGGATCTACTCGCCCGTGCTTGACGGCAGCCCCCCCTGCACGGCTTTCACGGTCATGGAAACGCGGAGCCGGTGCACTGAAGCGACGGTCATGCACGGGGGAGTAGATCCTTCGGTCGCGCGCAAAGGCTGGCGCGCTGATGTCGTGGGCCTGCGCTCCCTCAGGATGACACCGTCGCGAAAGAGTTTCTCTGCAGCGGTGGCAGGCGCAGGCGTGATCAGAACGAAAGAACGGCCCGCGACCGGAATCCGGTCGCGGGCCGCTCTTCGTCGTGCGGATGCGGATGCGCCCTACGCGCCGAGGGCGGAGAGGCGCAGCAGTTCGTCGTGCACGCGGCCGTTGCTGGCGGCGATGCCGCGCCACTGGGGCTCCGGCCGGTTGAACTCCGCGGGCGTCCCGTCCAGCTTGGTCGCCCGCCCGCCCGCCTCCGCCACGATCACGACGGCCGCGGCCACGTCCCACTCCGCCTTGGGCCCGCGGGAAACGAACCCCTCTGCGCCGCCCTGGGCCACGCGGCACATCTTGTACGCCGTGCTCCCCAGCGGCTCCACGCGCCAGTCCGCCGCGAACGGATCGAACTCGCCGCGCTTCATCTCCCAGCGCGACGCCACCATCCGCGGCGACTCCGCGGGCCCCACCTGCGACACGTGGATGCGCGCGCCGTCGCAGAACGCGCCGCCCCCCTCCACCGCGCTGAACATCTCGCCCGTGACGGGGTTGTGCACCACGCCGGCGACGGCGCGCCCCTCGTCCACCAGCCCCACGCACACGGCGAACTCCGGCCGCCCCGCCACGAACGAGTTGGTGCCGTCGATGGGGTCCACCACCCACAGCCGCGCGCGCTTGAGCCGCTCCGGCGAATCCGCCGTCTCTTCCGAGAGCCAGCCGTAGTCCGGCCGCTCGCCCAGGAGAATGCGGTAGAGGATGCGGTCCGCGGCCAGGTCGGCCTCGGTGACTGGCTGGTCCGCGGACTTGTAGCGCACCTCCTGCTCCACCCGGAACGCGCGCATGATGGATTCGCCCGCCGCGCGTGCCGCGCGGATGGCCAGCTCCAGGTCCGACTCGTAGGGATTGCTCACTCAGCCTGCCTCAAACGGGCACCGCGCCGGACAAAGCTGACGGCGCGGTGAAATGATAAAACAGTGAGCCGGTTTTGAACTCACTTCACGAAATCTTCGAGAGATACCGCAAGCTGCGGATACGCCCGCAGGACCTGCTTGTCCGCGGTAACCAGCGGCACCCCAAAAGATTGCGCAAGGTGAACGAACTCGGCGTCGTACGCGGAGCAGCCGGAGCCGTAGGAAATGGCGAGCACCAGCGCAGAGTCGACCGGGTGTTCTCCTCCAAGCAACATGGCTTCCGCCTGTGCCATGTACTGCAGCGCATCCGGCAGTCCAAGCTGTCCGGCGCGAAGGTACTTGAGAAGAATGCTGCGAAATTCGCTGCGCCAAAGGAGGGGTGCCGCCCACACGGGATCCTTGCGCAACACGTCGTGGGCGAGCGGCTGCTGCGGGCCGGGAATGTGGAAGTACGCCAGCAGATTGCTGTCGGCAACAATCACGGGCGGCCCTCGGCCTTCGCCTGCATCAGAAACTCCTCCGTCAACGGCGGAAGCGGCACGCGCTCATTCAACTGCCGGACGCGTGCAATCATCTCCTCTGCGGCATTCGGCTTCAGCCCGGCGGAGCGCTCCAGCCGCATGAGCACCTCGCTGTTGATGCTGCGGCGATTGGCCTCGGCACTGCGGCGAATGCTGTTGAGCAGCTCGTCCGGAATTCCCTTGATCGTCAGACTGGGCATGGTACCTCTCCGTGGTTGCGAAATGGAACCAAACAGAATCTAAACACTCTCGAATGAAGGATCAACCCGACGCCTGCTCCCTCCTCATCCCCGCCCCGCCTGGTTCTTCCAGTTCACGCGGCGGGTGGCGCGGGGGTGCACGTCCAGGCGCTTGGCCCAGGCGCGAAAGTCCGCGCCGTGGTCCGGCTTGTGGCCCTCCACGTGCTGCCACAGGTGGATCATCTCGTGCCGCAGCGTGTGCTCCGCCTCGCCCGGCGTGGCGTGCGTGCACAGCTTGCGCGAGATCACGATCTCCAGCGGATTGCTGCAAAAGTGCCCGTTGCGCCGCTTCATCTGCCCGCTCAGGAACAGCGGCACCTCCGGCAGCGCCCCGCCGAACCGCTCCGCGTTCACCCGCCGGAACTCCTCGCGCAGCCGCTCCAGGTGCCGCTCGTCGCCGGGCTCCACCTGGCGGGTGCGGGGGCGGCGGCGCGGCACGGCGGAATCCGCCGGGATGCCGTTGATGAACGCGCGCACCACGGCCTTGGCCCGCTCGCGTGTGCGGGCGTCGCGCCCCGTGAACAGCCGCGCCACGGCCATCAGCACGTCCTCCGGCGCCTCCGCGAACGCCACGTTCAGCCGCAGCGCCCGCCCGCGCTCCGCCGCGGAGGCCATGATCCGCCGGTTGCGCGTGTACACCACCTTGTAGAACTGCGGCGTGACCCGCGCGATCACGGCCAGCGTGTCCGCCTCCGAGCGCCCGGACGGCGCCCGCAGCACGGGCTCCGGCCGGGGCGCGGGCTTTTGCGGCGGCGGGGGATCCAGGCGCGACGAGCCGGGCGGCGTCCGCGGGTGCGCGTGCCCGGCAGACGACTTCGGCCGGGGCCGCGGGGGCGGCGCCCAGCCGAAGAGGTCCAGCACCTCGTCCAGCATGCCGCTCACGCGGTGGCGGCCAGTGCCGGGGGACGTTCCGCGTGGCGGTACTCCACGTTGTAGCCCAGGGCGCGGGGCACGGCCAGCAGCCGGTCCATGTCCAGGTCGATGGTGGCGCCGGCCTTCTGCGTCACCTCGTCCTCCAGGGGCAGGTCGAAGTCGTCCGCGCCGAACTCCAGCGCCCGGAACGCGTCCGCGTTCTGCGTGAGCACCGAGGTGCGAAAGTGCTTCACGTTGTCCAGGTAGATGCGGCACAGCGCCATGTGGCGCCAGTACTCGCGCGGCGTGATCTCCCGCCCGCCCAGCGCCGTGCCGTACGGCTTGTACGTCCAGCACAGGAACGAGAACAGGCCGTCCCAGCCGTCCTGGATGCAGTCGTCCTGAAAGGCGCGGGTGCGCTCCAGGTGCTCCAGCCGCTCGTCCAGCGTCTCGTCGAAGCCGATCACCATGGTGGCCGTGGTGCGCATCCCCGTCTCCACGATGGCGCGCTGGGCCTGGAAGTATTCCCGTACGGTGTACTTGAACTTGGCGTGGCGCTTCCGGAAGTCCTCCGTGAGGATCTCCGACCCGCCGCCCGTGATCCAGAACACCCCCGCGTCTCGCAGCGCCTCCGCGGCCTCGTGGTGGGAGAGCTTGGCGCGGTCCGCCAGGTACATGAACTCGGCGATGGTGAGCGCGTAGAACTCCACCTTGTCGCCGTAGCGCTCGCGGACGGCGGCGAACAGGTCCGCGTAGTAGTGCAGGGGCAGCCTGGGGTTGAAGCCGCCGTTGAAGCCGACCAGGTCGCCGCCCAGCTCCAGCAGCTGGTCGATCTTGGCGAACACGTCCTCGCGCGACAGGACGTAGCCGCCGTCCTGGTTGGGAAGCACGTAAAAGGCGCAGTAGTCGCACTGCGCCACGCACACGTTGGTGTAGTTGATGATGCGCATCACCATGTAGGTGGCGCGGTCCGGCGCGTGGTAGCGGGCGCGGACGGCCCCGGCGAGCGACTTGAGCTCGTCGTCCGATGCGTGCTCCCACAGCAGCCGCGCCTCGTCCGTGGTGATGCGCCCGCCCCCGTGGACCCGCGCGGCCACCTCCGCGAGCGCCGCCTGCACGCCCGCATCCGTATCGAGCAACACGGTGTCTCCCTGTGCGTTGCGACTGGTTTGCGTCATGCGGATAATTTCGCGTGGGCCGGGGGCGGAGTCAATCGGGGGAAGGGCGGAACTGCGGAACTGCGGGTTACAGGGGACAGGTTACAGGTTACAGGTTACAGGGGAACGGCATCCGGGGACGGGCGAGGAGGAGGAGCGGCCGAGCCCCGGCGCGGCGGGCTTTTACGGCGCCCGCTGCGCGGGGCCCCTCACCCCCCGGCCCCCTCTCCCGCAAACTGCGCGGGAGAGGGGGAGACCTTCATCTTCCCCGATGCCTGCTTTCGTGCACGGGCGAGAGCCCCTCCCCCCGGCCCCCTCCCCCGCTTCGCGGGCAGGAGGGGGAGAACTGCGTCCCAACCGACAGCCTGCCTCCGCAACGATAACCCGTAGAAGTGTACACCCCCTCCCGCGCAGTTTGCGGGAGGGGGTGGACGAGCCTGAGCGAGGCCGGGGGAGGGCCACCGCCGGCTCCGCGACGGCAGCCGTCCGGTCCCATCTCCCTCCCCCACGCAGTTTGTGGGGGAGGGTCGGGGAGGGGGGCGCTCCGCCTTCGCCCGGAACCCTGCCTTGCCGCAGGTCAGCGCTCTACTGCGCCGCCGACGCCGCGCCCGTGCCCTCGATGAGCGGACGGCCGCGCTGGGCGTAGAGGGCGGCTTCCATCACGATGGCGGCCGTGTTCACGTTGCGGCCGCCGGACACCCGCCCGCTCTCCTCGAACACGCCCGCGCCCCACCCCTGCGCCGATCGCGCACCCTGCACGCGGTCCACCCCCAGGCGCGTGTAGTCGCTGGGGAGCAGGGCGTGCCAGCCATGCGCCGCCTTGACGCTCACGGTGCGCGGCGTGGGCCCGCGCGGCGCACCCGCCGGCGCCTCCACGGCGAACGGGCGGCGGCTGGAATAGACGGAGTAGTACAGGAAGTAGGGTGGCCCCGTCAGCGCGTCCTCGTTGACGATGGTCACCGTGCCCGTCTGCTTCCACCGCGCCTCCTGCGCCGCCAGCACGTTGGCCGCCAGCGTGCGGATCTCCGGCGTCCACCCCAGTTCCAGCCCCATCATCACGAACGGCTCGCTCGTCAGGTGCTCGTCGCCCCGGCGGTCACCCATCACGGGGACTCCAAGAACGGGGACGGGATACGTGTTGCGGCCCAGGTTCAGCGCGTTCTCCGCCGTGCGGCCCCACGCCGCAAAGCCGGCGGCGGCGTACTGCTCGTACCCCACGCGCCCCTCCTGGTACCTGCGCAGCCGGCCACTCCGGTTCAGGTCCTCGCCACGCAGGTAGCCGCCCTGGATGAGCCGGCCATAGTCCAGCCGGTTGACGATCTGCATCATCAGGTCGCGGTACTGCGGCTGCGTCTGGTCGATCACCCGAAGCACCGCCAGCAGCCGCCCGATGTCCGTCACGGACCAGCCGTAGCCCCGCTCGGTGGTCGTGGACTCCTGCCCCGCCCGGCCGGCGATGGCCCCCGTGCGCGTGTTGTACATCTTGTTGAACGCCGCGCCCTCGAACAGCCGCGCGTCGATCAGGGACTGCAGCGCGCGGCGCATCCGCCGGTCGTACTCGTCGCCGTCCAGCAGGTCCAGCTGGTCGGCGCAGTACAGCGCCATCAGCCCGCTGCCGATGTCCCACACGGTGGCGTACTGGTAGTCCTCCACGGAGTTGATCCATCCCGTGGCCGGGTTGTAGTTGGCGTCGGCGTAGGCCCAGGCGGTGCGCGCCGCGTCCAGCAGCATCTGGCGGTCCGCGTCGGTCAGGCCGGCGGACGCGGACACGGCCACGGGGGCGGGCGCCTGCGCGACGGCGGCCGGAGCCCAGCCCAGGCCCAGCACGAGAGCGGCCGTCCGTACGATTCGATGGATCATCATGATGCGGATCTCCGGGGTAATGCTGTGACCCCGGGGGGTATCAGCCGGGGCGAGGGGCGGATGCAGGCAAGCATCAGACCATCCGCCAGTCCCTCCTCCGCCCCGCCTGGCCGGCCCGCCGAAATCCTTGGATCGCAAGCAGATGCGCATCCGCGCAGATGCATCCGTTCCGGCGTGTCTGCAGCATGCGAGAGTTCCCGCAAAACGCGACGGGACACACTCCCCCCGCCGCCCGGGAACCGCGCTAAACCTCAGCATTTTCAACGATTTGCGAATTGCGGCGCGGGGGTATGCAACCTGCCCTTTCCCACCGCGATCACGTACCCGCCGCAGGGGTTCCCGCCCCCGCTTCGGGCACCGACGAGAAGTGGCAAACCCGCCGAAAGGCGGCGACGCAAAGCTACGAGGCTACCGCAGGACGCGCCCGCGCCCCGCCATGCTGGTCGAGCCGCCGAACCAGGTGTCTATCATCATGAAGTCTTTCTCGCTCCTCCGCCGCCCCGCGGCGGCCGCGCTCGCCCTGGCTGCGCTTCTTGCAGCGTGCGCCGACGTGCCCACGCAAGCCTCCACGCTCCCCGAAGAAACGCCCGGCGCGCAGACGCCGGCGCCCGCGACGCCGCCCCCGGCGGCGAGCGCGCGCCCGTTCTTCAACGGCGCGTTCCTGGGCGACGCCAACAGCACGCCGGAAAAGATCGGCCCGGCCATCCGCGAGTTCGCGCAGCGCTCGGGCAAGCACCCGTCCATGGTCAAGACCTTCCACAACCTGGACTGCGACTGGTCCGCCGCCGCGTGGTGCGGGCAGCTGCTGCGCAGCGTGCGCACGGCGGGCTCGTCCAACTTTCTGGCCATCGACCTGCGCTGGACGGGCGCGCCGGGCACCGGGCTGCTGGACGCCATCAACGCCGGCGCGGCGGACGCGCGGCTCACGGCCATGGCCCGCGGCTTCGCGGCCTTTGGCGACGTGGTGCTGCTGGAGCCGGCGTGGGAGATGAACGGCAACTGGTCGTACGCCTGGCAGGGGATCGAGAACGGCGGCGACACCAACGCGCCCGCGAAGTACGTGCGCGCCTGGCGCCGCATGGTCGACATCTTTCGCCGCGAGGGCGCCACGAACGTCCGCTGGGTGTTCAACCCCAACGTGGGCAACCCGGTGGCCGCCGGCGCGGGGACGGGGCACTGGAACTGGTACGGCAACTACTACCCGGGCGACACGTACACCGACTACGTGGGCGCGCACGGCTTCAACGCGCCGCGGGTGTGGGGCGGCGACTGGCAGAGCTTTGGCGAGATGTTCGACGGGGCGCGGGCGGACCACATCCTGAGCGACCTGGTGCGGCGCTTTCCCGGCAAGCCCATCATCGTGGGCGAGTTCGCCACGGACGAGGGCGCCGGCGACGCCAAGGCCCGGTGGATCACGGACGCCTACGCGGCCCTCCTGAAGCATCCCAACGTGGTGGGCGCCGTGTGGTTCAACATGAACAAGGAAGCGGACTGGCGCATCGAGTCGTCGCCCGCCGCCGAGGCCGCCTTCCGCGCCGCCATGGCCGAGCCCCGCATCCGCACCGCCTTCGACGCCTCCGCCGTGTCGGCCTCCGTGGGCCAGCTCGCCTCCAACTGAGCGGACCGGCACAGACGCGCCGGCAGGGACGGCGAGCAGGATCGGGCGGAAGAGACGGATTTCGGGGGATGGATGAAAA
>JAESFL010000065.1_pt1 | contig 125992 bp, 97 predicted proteins | sample 9269401 | NCBI WGS metagenome assembly JAESFL01 (sample SAMN14506025, study PRJNA617098) | algae metagenome | isolation source: Gloeocapsa sp. UFS-A4-WI-NPMV-4B04 and co-occurring heterotrophs from desert... | place: USA: Utah | collected 2006-10-01 | reverse complement strand
CGAGCCAAGATACCTTTCATGCGAGCACCGTTTGGGTGAGGAGAATGGGAGCCTGCTTCTTGGCGGAAGTGACTCACATTCTACTACTTCCAAGCGGTGCTCGCTTTTTCCACGCAGGATTTCGGTTCAAGTGCCGCTGTGCCCTCCTAATGAGCAGGTCGCAATCGCATCCTTCCTAGACCGGGAAGCTGCCAAGATCGACGCGTTGGTTGCCGAGCAGCGGCGCTTGGTCGAGTTGCTGAAGGAGAAGCGGCAGACCGTGATCTCCCAGGCCGTCACCAAGGGCTTGGACCCGGATGCGCCCACGAAACCGTCCGGGGTGGAGTGGATGGGGGATATCCCTGCGCATTGGCAGGTGCTTCCTATCAAGCGCATCATCAAAACGATCGAGCAGGGTTGGAGTCCGCAATGCGAGAGCTACCCCGCGGAAGGAGTGGACGAATGGGGGGTGCTCAAAGTTGGATGTGTAAATGGTGGTAAATTCCGCCAGATCGAGAACAAGTTGCTGCCGGCTGAGCTTGTGCCCATCCCTGAGCTAGGGATCCGAGCCGGCGACGTGCTTATTTCTCGCGCCAACACACGCGATCTGGTCGGGAGTGCAGCTGTGGCGAAGGACGACCACCCAAGGCTGATGCTGTGCGACAAACTCTACAGGCTGCGGCTGCTTCACGAGCAATGCTTGCCTGAGTTCCTCGCGTACTATCTAGGCTCGGGAGTGGCACGCGGTCAAATTGAACTCGGTGCGACGGGTGCGAGTGCATCCATGCTGAACATTAGTCAATCAACGATCTTGGAGATGCCGGCACCTGTGCCTCCAACCGCTATCCAGCATGAGATCGTCGGCTGGCTTGATGAGTGTGGTGCAGCTACAGGTGGGCTGATCTCCGAAGCCGAGCGCGCCATCGCTCTCCTTCAGGAGCGACGCACCGCGCTGATCTCCGCGGCGGTGACGGGGAAGGTCGACGTGCGTGGACTGGCGGAGCAGGTCGCTTGAAGGCGTGCAGGTGGGGTACGGGCGGACTATGGATTGAACAGCGCGCGGCAGTAATCGGCCACGTCGTTGGAAGTGCGCCCGGAAACCAGGAGCCCGGCACGGACACGCGCGAGGAGGGCTGCGGACATGTCTTCGGCGAGCGTCGCGCGCCCGGAGGAGAGCGCGTCTTCCAGCTTGGCGGCGGGAGCGTACTTCGCGGTGCCGAAGTCCACGGCCGAAGAGTGGCGGATGAACGGATGGTCCCCGACCTCCAGGTGCACCGTGCGGTCGGTGTGCTCTTTCACCGTCACGAGCATCACCAGCACCACCCAATCCCGGTCCGGATCGGGGTCAGTAAGGACGAACCAGAGGTGCGTGCCCATCCGCGCGTCGCGAACGAGCAGGGCCCGGCCAGCCCGCAGCATGCGCACGGAGAGCCCGGCCTACCAGAGAAGGCGGGCGAGGCCGTCCTCGCCCAGGAGGTCGTTCTCGATCGCCTCTGCCTCGTCGTCGTCCATGCCGCCGGCGCGGAGCACGTCCCGCAACGGAAGGGGCAGCGACGACCCGTGCGGGTCCTTCCACTCCGGGAGCGTGTGGGTGAACTCCACGAGCTTCCACCGGTCCATCCCGCCGAACTCGTCGAACACCGCATCCAGCACCTGCTCCTGGGCCGCCGACAGGGCGTCCCGTGCCGGCTCGCCGAGCAGGCGGACGGTGTAGTCGCTGGGTTCGGAGATGTGCTCGCGCCAGTAGCTGCGCTCGCCGGGCGCCTCCTCGGCGACCATCAGGTCGTACGTCCGGCTGAGCACCGGTCCGTGCTTCATGCACACGTACCGGTCGAACGTGATGGGACGCCCCAGTTCCAGCAGCGCTTTTCGGTCCGCCAGGTACAGCAGCTTCAGCAGCTTCATGTACGGAAGCGCCCCTCCGCTTCGCTGGAGCAGGCGCGCCGCGGCCTGGGTTGCCGATTGCTCGCGGAAGGTCAGGACCATGTCCGTGGATGCGTTGAAGTAGACTTCCGACACCGACCAAATATAAGCCGAAAGGCAATGCCCGCAAGGAATTCCGGGTGTGCAGGACGCCGCTGACGGGCCCGCGTCGATCACAGACCTCCATTCCGCCATCATGAGCATCCATCGGGAAAACGCCTTCGAAACGGAGATCTGCGAGCACCTGGACGCCAGCGGCTGGTTCTACGCGCAGGGCGACGCGGCGCGCTACGACCGCGCCCGCGCGCTCCTTCCTGACGACCTGCTGGCGTGGGTGCAGCAGACGCAGCCGGACGCGTGGAACACGCTCACCAAGAACGATGGTGCCCGGGCGGGCGAGGTGCTGCTGGGCCGCCTGCGCGACCAGCTGGACCAGCGCGGCACGCTGGAGGTGCTGCGCCACGGCATCGACCTGCTGGGGCTGCGCGCGCGCCTGCAGATGGCGCAGTTCCGGCCCGCCATGGCCGCCAACGACCAGATCCTGGCGCGCTACGCCGCCAACCGCCTGCGCGTCGTACGCCAGGTGCACCACTCGCAGCACGCGCCCCACGACAGCATCGACCTGGTGTTGTTCCTGAACGGCATTCCCGTCGCCACGGCCGAGCTCAAGACCGACTTCACGCAGCGCGTGGACGACGCGGTGGACCAGTACCGCTTCGACCGCAATCCCCGCCTCGCCGGCAAAGCGCCGGAGCCGCTCCTGTCCTTTCCCGGCGGCGCGCTGGTGCACTTTGCCGTCAGCAACACCGAGGTCCGCATGGCCACGCGGCTGGAGGGACCGGCCACCCGGTTCCTGCCGTTCAACCAGGGCACCCCCGGCGGCGGCGCGGGAAATCCGCCCAATCCTGGCGGCCACCCCACGGCGTACCTGTGGGAGCACGTCTGGGCCCGCGATGGGTGGCTGGAGATCCTGGGGCGCTACCTGGTGGCGCAGCGCAACGAGAAGAAGGAGATCACGCGCATCCTCTTTCCCCGCTTTCACCAGCTCGCCGCCACCCGCAAGCTGGTGAAAGCCGTGCGCGAGGAGGGGCCCGGCGGACGCTACCTCATCCAGCATTCCGCCGGCAGCGGCAAGACCAACTCCATCGCCTGGACGGCGCACTTCCTGTCCGACCTGCACGACGACGCCGACCGCAAGGTGTTCGACACCGTGCTGGTGGTCTCCGACCGCACCGTCATCGACACCCAGCTCCAGGAGGCGATCTTCGCCTTTGAGCGCACCGTGGGCGTGGTGGTCACCATCAAGGGCGAGGGCGGTTCCAAGAGCGCAGAGCTGGCCGAGGCGCTGGCGGGCGGCAAGAAGATCGTCGTCTGTACCATCCAGACCTTTCCGTTCGCCCTGTTGGAAGTGCGCCGGCTGGCGGCCACGCAGGGCAAGCGGTTCGCCGTCATCGCCGACGAGGCGCACAGCTCCCAGGCCGGAGAGGCGGCCAAGCGGTTGCGCGAGATCCTGACCGACGCCGAGATCCGCGAGCTGGGCGACGGCGGCGAGGTGAGCACCGAAGACCTGCTGGCCGCGCAGATGGCCGCGCGCGCCACGGCGGACGGCGTCACCTACGTGGCTTTTACCGCCACGCCGAAGCCCCGCACGCTGGAGCTCTTCGGCACCCTGCTGGACCCCGCGCGCAAGCCGGCGCCGGACAACGTGCCCGTGGCCTTTCACGTGTACTCCATGCGGCAGGCCATCGAGGAGGAGTTCATCCTCGACGTGCTGAGCAACTACGTCTCCTATAAGACTGCCTTCCGGCTGGCCCACGAGGGCAGGGAGATGGACGATCAGGAGGTGGAGCGCAGCGCCGCGATGCGCGGCATCATGGGATGGGTACGACTGCACCCGAAGACCATCGAGCAGAAGGTGCAGGTGGTGGTGGAGCACTTTCGCGACACTGTCAGGCCGCTGCTGGGCGGGCGGGCCAAGGCGATGGTCGTGGTGGGCAGCCGGGTAGAGGCCGTCCGCTGGCAACTCGCGGTGGAAAAATACATCCGCGAGCGCGGCTACGGGTTGCGCGCCCTGGTCGCGTTCTCAGGCGAGGTGAGCGATCCGGAGAGCGGCCCGGAGCCGTTCACGGAGCGCAGCTTGGCACTGAACCCGGACCTGCGCGGCCGCGACATCCGCGAGGCGTTCCACACCGACGAGTACTCGCTGCTGCTCGTGGCCAACAAGTTCCAGACGGGCTTCGACGAGCCGCTACTGTGCGGGATGTACGTGGCCCGGCGCCTGGCGGGCATTCAGGCCGTGCAGACGCTGTCCCGGCTGAACCGGGCGCATCCGGGCAAGGACACTACCTACGTCCTGGACTTCGCCAATGAGCCGGCCGAGATACTGGCCGCGTTCCAGGCCTACTACAAGACGGCGGCGCTCACCAGTGTCACCGATCCGCACCTGGTGTACGACCTGCGGGCCAAGCTGGACGCCACCGGCTACTACGACGACTTCGAGGTGGACCGCGTGGTGGCGGCCGAGCTCAGACCCGGCGCCCGGCAAGGCGACGTCGTGGCGGCCGTCGCGCCGGTGGTGGACCGGCTGCTCCGCCGCTTTCGCGCCGCGACGGAGGAGCTGAAGCATGCGAAAGCGCGTGGCGACGGTCCCGCACAGGACCGGGCGAACAGCGAACTGGGGGCACTCATCCTGTTCCGTGCGGACATGGGCTCGTTCGTGCGGCTGTACACGTATCTCTCGCAGATCTTTGACTACGGAAACACGGAGATCGAGAAGCGCTCCATCTTCTACCGGCGCCTGCTGCCGCTGCTGGACTTTGGCCGCGAGCGTGAGGAGATCGACCTGTCACGCGTCGTGCTGACCGGCTCCACCGTCAGATCGCGTGGCATGCAGCCCATGACGCTGCAGGCCGGCGTGCAGCGCGGGCTGGACCCGGCAACCGGGATGGGGACGGGTCGCGTACAGGAACGTGAGCGGGTGCACCTGCGCGAAGTGATCAACAAGGTCAATGACCTCTTCAGCGGCGACTTGGGGGACGACCCGCTCGTGTACGTGTTTGACGTGGTGAAGGGCAAGCTGCTAGAGTCCGACACGCTGGCGGAGCAGGCCGCGAGCAATGGCAAGGAGCAGTTCGCCAACTCACCCGACCTCATGCCCGAGCTGGTGAACGCCGTGATCAACGCGCTCGATGCCCACACCGCCATGAGCACGCAGGCGCTCAATTCGGAGAAGGTACGCCGCGGGCTGTTGGACGTCCTGCTGAACCACGCTGGTTTGTACGAGAGCCTGCGCGAGCGGGCGGCGTAATCGCGCCCGCTGCATGACCGCCGCCCAACCGGAACTCACCCGCGAGGACGAGTGGCTGTGGGGATGGGATCCCACGCCGGGGATCGTGTCCGTGTGGGCGGAGCCGGACGGGCGCGCCATCGTGTGGCGCCGGCTCCCGGACACGGGCGCGCTCGTACGCGAGGACGCGCGCTACCGGCCGTGGATCGTCCTGGACCGGCTGGACGACCTGCGGCACCTGGGCACAGCGCTCGGGGAGGAGGGGGACGCCGGCGCCCGCGTGTGGTTCCACGAGCTGCGGGGGGAGGGCGCGCTGCGGTTCCTCGTCTCGGCGGAGGACGGGCGGGCGCTGGCGGGGGAGGTGCTGCACGGGGCCTCGCGCCGCCTGGGGCGCCGCATCCCCCACCTGCGCGAGCTGGGCGCCCACGCCGTGCTCGCCCTGCCGCCGGAGGAGCAGTACCTGGTGGCCACGGGGCGCACCTACTTTCGCGACCTGGCGTTCGACCAGCTGCGCCGGCTGCAGTTCGACCTGGAGACGCAGGGGCTGGACGCGTCGCGCGACCGCATCTTCATGGTCGCCGTCCGCCATCCGTCCGGCACCACGGAGGTGCTGGAGGTGGATGTCGTGAGCGACGCGGGGGAGGCGGACCTCCTCCGGCGGCTGGTGCAGACCATCCACGCGGCCGATCCCGACGTCATCGAGAACCACAACCTGCACGGGTTCGACCTGCCGTTCGTGGCCCAGCGCGCACGGCGGCTGGGCGTGCCCCTTCCCCTCGGCCGGCTGGGCAGGCTGGGGCTGCGCGAGCGGGCGGCCCGGCGCGGCACCGTGCGCGAGGACGACGCGGCGCGCCGGGTGCGCTTCGTGGCCCCGGGGCGCGAGCTCATCGACACGCTGGACGCCGTCATTCGCTACGATTTCAGCGCGCGCGAGCTGCCGGGGCACGGGCTCAAGGCCGTGGCCAAGCACCTGGGGATCGCGGCGCCGGACCGCGAGTACGTGCCCGGCGCGCAGATCTACACCGTCTGGCGGCGCGACCCGGAGCGGGTGCGGCGCTACGCGGAGGACGACGTGGAAGAGGTGGCCGCCCTGGCCCGGCTGATGGGCGGCGCGGCGTTCGCCCTGGCGCGCATGGCCCCGCGCCGGTACGAGCGGCTGGCGGACGCGGGGCCGGCCACGGGCGTCATCGACCCCCTGCTCGTGCGGGCCTACCTGCGCGCGGGCGCCGCCCTCCCCGCGCACCGCCCCGGCGACGGCACGCCGCACGCGGGCGCGGCGCTGCACCTGTTCGCCACGGGCGTGGCGTGGCGGGTGGTCAAGGCGGACGTGGCCAGCCTGTACCCGTCGCTCATGCGCGCCTTTCGCATTGGGCCGGCGCGCGACCACCTGGGAGCGCTCGTGGCCCTGGTGGACCGGCTGGTGGAGCAGCGGCTGGCCGCCAAGGCCCGCGCCCGCGCGGCGCCCCCGAACTCCGCCGAGCGCCACACGCACGAGGCCATGTCGGCGGCCATGAAGCTCGTGGTGAACTCGGCGTACGGGTACCTGGCGGCGGGGGGCGAGCTCACGCGCTTTGCGGACGTGCACGCGGCCAACGAGGTCACGCGCCGGGGGCGGGAGACGCTGGCGTTCATGTGCCGGGAGCTGGCCGCGCGGGGCGTGACGCTGCTGGAGGCGGACACGGACGGCGTGTACTTCGCCGTGCCGGAGGGGTGGGGGGAGGATGAGGAGCGGCGGGTGGTGGCGGAGGTGGCGGCGCTGCTGCCGCCCCTGGTGCAGCTGGAGTTCGAGGGGCGGTACGCGGCCATGCTCTCGCACGAGCCCAAGAACTACGCGCTCCTGGGATACGACGGCACGCTCACCCTGCGCGGCGTGGCGTTCCGCTCCAGCCGCGCGGAGCCGTTCGGCGAGGCGTTCCTGCGCCGCGCGCTCGTGCGCCTGTTCGCGGGCGACGTCACGGGGGTGCGCGACACGTACCTGGCCACGCTGGATGCGCTCCGCCGCCGCGAGCTGCCCACGTTCGACGTGTCGTCGCAGGTGCGGCTGACCAAGTCGCCCGCCAAGTACGCGGAGACGCGGGATTCGCGGCGCGAACTGGCGTACGAGGCGCTGCTGGCCAGCGGGCGCACGTCGTGGCGCAGCGGCGAGCGGGTGCGCGTGTACCGCACGCAGGCGGGCGGCGCGGCCGTGGCGCCCTCGAAGGACGAGGGCGCGCCGGATCCGCGCGACTACGACGTGGACCACTACGCCCGCGTGCTCCGCGCCAACTTCGCCATGCGCCTGGCCCGCGCGTTCACCCCGGACGACTTCGCCGCCGTCTTCGCCAGCCCCGACCAATTGTCGCTCTTCGCGCCGCCCACGTCCGCCATGCGCCCCATCCTCGACACGCGGCCGGGGCTGGCGATCGACGTGACGGGCTGACCTTCGATCGAAAGCGGGTCGGGAAATCCGCCCCGCCCGCGCCCTGTCATTCCGAACGAGGAACGAGTGAGGAATCTTCTTGCCCCCGGCAGGTGACGCGCCCTCGCTCCGGACCTGTCCCGCTGCACATCATGGCCGGGATCAGACCTGAATCCGGGATAAAAACATCAAGGGTACAGAGGAACAGGGGTACAGAGGAACAGGGAAAGCCAGACGAACAGAGAAGTTACGGGTTTCTCCGTTCTTTCTTTTTTCCTCTGTTCCTCTGAACCTCTGTTCCTCTGTACCCCCAGTTCCTTTTCAGGACCCTGATATCCGATCAGAGCGTGCGGGAGCGGGCGGTGGGGCTCAGGCGCAGGACCTCCGGGGGCGCGATCAGGCGGCGCTCCAGCGCGGGCTGTACCTCCAGCATCCACGGCAGGTCCCGCGCGAGCATGGCCGCGGCCCGCTCCTGCGCCGCCGCGTCCGCGAAGCGCGCCAGCCAGACGAACACGTGCTCCCCCTCGCGCACGGGGAGCCGCGGAAAGGTGTTCGCGCCCGGCTCCGTCTCCAGCATGGCGAACGGCGCTGCGCCCGTCGCGTCCAGGCGTGGCGCCACGGTGCGCTCGAAGAACGCCGTGAACCCCGCCGCCGCCGGCTCCGCCAGGGGATAGATCGTCGCCACGATGATCCCGGGCGGGACCTCCGCCGGGGTACGCCCGCCGGGGCGCGGGCCGGAGCCGGGACGCGCCGGCCGCAGCAGGAGCACGTCGTCGGAGCTGATCATGGTGGCGTTCGCCGCGTCCCGGTGCCGCGCCCACACGGGCCCGTCGTAGAACGCCGCCAGGGCGTCGGCGCGCTCCGCCATCCCGGGAAAGCCGCGGAACCAGGTAAAGACGTTGGGCCGGTCCAGGTCGCGGAACTGCCCGATCACCGTCATCCCCGCCTCCTCCTGCGTCTCCAGCAGCTCGCGGTCGAAGAGCTCGATCAGCTCGTCGCGCCGGCGCGGGTGCATCAGGTACTGCCGCAGCTCTACCGTCGCGCAGCACGACGCCGCATCCGTCCCATCATCCGCATCCCGCGCGTCCGCATCCACCGCGATCGAGGAAGACGAGGAAGACGAGGAAGACGAGGAAGACGAGGGCAGGCCGGGCGCCGGGCCCGTGCGGGTGAAATCCATCATCCAGTTGGTCTCCCACGTCCGTCCTCCGTCCGCGGAGAACGCCTGCTCCCACCGCGCGGCGTCCGGGCCCATGCTCGTCCAGTGAAAGCGGACGAGGACCATCCGCCCGCCGTAGTCCTCGTGGCTGATGAACTCGCCCACGCCGCCGCGGAACGTGCCCGTCAGCGGCGGGTCCAGCCGCCCGCGCTCGCTGCTGGCCCAGTGGATGGTCCACCGCCGCGCATCCGGCTCGTACAGGCGCAGCGCCAGACCGTGGATGCGGGCGCCGCCGGGGAGCGCGGCCTCGTACTCCTCCAGGTTCGCCTCGCCGTTCCACAGCGGGTTCTCGATGGCGCTTCCGTTGAACCCGTACCACTCGTCCAACCCCGCCAGCGGATCGCGAAGACGGCGGTTCTGGATGCGCCACGTCCCGTGCAGGAAATCGAAGTCGCGCGCGCCGCTCCCGGCCCGGACGAACGACGGTTTACGGGAGATGAGGGACGCACCGCCGGATGCGTCCTCCGCGTCGTCCGCGTCGGGGAGGCGGGTGAAGTCCATGATCCAGTTGGTCTCCCACAGCCGGCCGCCGTCCTCCGAGAACGCCTGCTCGAACCGGCACTGCGCGGGGCCGCGGTCCTCCCACACCAGGCGGAGAAAGATCGTGCGCCCCTCGAACTCCTCCTGCGCGTAGAACTCGCCGCGCCCAAACGCGAACCTGCCGATGGCGGGCACGCCGATGCGGCCCGTGTCACGCGTGGCCCAGTGCAGCCGCCACTCGCCGGAGCGCGGATCGTGGAGGTGCAGCGACACGGCGCGCATCCGTCCCCCCGGCGCATCCGCATCCCATTCCTCCAGGTTCGCGCGGCCGTCCCACAGCGGCCGCACGTGCGACGTGCCGTCGAACTCCGTCCACTCGTCCGAGCCCGTGAGCGGGTGCAGAAGGCGCCGGTTGCGCACCCGCCAGCGCCCGTGCAAAAAGTGGAAGTCGCGCGAGCCGTCGCGGGCCGGCGCGGGGGTGATGGCCAGCGGCGCGGGCGCGGGTGCGGCGGGGGACGGGGCGAGGAGCGTATCGGTCATGGGGCATCGGGGCTGGCGCACGAGCGGTTGCCGGGATGGCGCACCTGCCGAATATTCATCCCCCGGCGGTATGCGGTCCATGACCAATCCGTGTCAATCATCCATGACCACTTCGCGCCGCGTCCCGTGACCTCCGCCGCCCCGCCCGAGCTGCTCGCGCTGCTGCCGGTGGACCGGGACGGCGCCGTGCCCCTGCACCGGCAGATCTACGACGGGCTGCGGCGGGCCATCCTGGAGGGGATGCTGCGCGCCGGCCACCGCGTGCCCTCCACGCGCGACCTGGCGGCGGGGCTGCGGGTGTCGCGCTTTCCCGTGCTGACGGCGTACGAGCAGCTGCTGCACGAGGGCTACCTGGAGGGGCGCGTGGGATCGGGGACGTTCGTCCGTGCCGCGCTCCCGGACGATTCCCTGCGCGCCGCCCCGGCCCGTCCGTCCGCCGCTTCTCGCCGCGCCGTGCCGGCGTCGCCGCCCGTGCCCCGCCCGCGGGATGAGGGCGGGCTGCGGCCGTTCCGCGTGAGCCTGCCCGCCCTGGACGCGTTTCCCCACGCCCTGTGGGCGCGGCTCGTGGCGCGGCACGCGCGCCGCCTTTCGCCCGCGCACATGGCCTACGGCGACCCGGCGGGGATCGGTCCCCTGCGCGCGGTCATCGCCGAGCACCTGCGGACGTCCCGCGCGGTGCGCTGCGAGGCCGGCCAGGTGCTGGTGGTCTCCGGCTCGCAGGCCGCCCTGCGCCTGTGCGCCACGGTGCTGCTGGGCCGCGGTGACGTGGTGGCGATGGAAGAGCCGGGCTACCCCGGCGCCCGCGCCGCCCTGGGCACCACCGGCGCGGAGATCGCGCCGGTCCCGGTGGACGGCGAGGGGCTGGACGTGGCGGCCCTCCGCGCGCTGGGCCCGCGGGTGCGCGCGGCCTGCGTGACGCCGTCGCACCAGTATCCGCTGGGCGTGGCGATGTCGGCGGCGCGGCGGATGGAGCTGCTGGAGTGGGCGGAGCAGCGCGGCGCGTGGCTGCTGGAGGACGACTACGACAGCGAGTACCGCTACGTGAGCCGGCCGCTGGGCGCGCTGCAGGGGATGGGGACGGCGGGGCGGGTGGTGTACGTCGGCACTTTCAGCAAGGTGCTCTTTCCGGCCGTCCGCGTGGGCTACCTGGTGGTGCCGCCGGCGCTGTGGGACGCGTTCGTGGCGGCGCGCGAGGCGCTGGACATCTTCTCCCCCACGCTCTATCAGCTCGTCCTGGCCGATTTCATGGCCGAGGGGCACTTCGCGCGGCACCTGCGGCGGATGCGCGGCATCTACCTGCGCCGGCGGCAGGCGATGCTGGACGGCCTCGCGCGGCACTGCGATGGATTGCTCGCGGTGCACAACGCCGATGCCGGGCTGCACGTGGCCACGCTGCTGCCGGACGGGGTGGATGACGGGGATGTCGTTCGCCGCATGGCCGCGCGCGGGCTGGCGGGCACGGCGCTCTCCACCTGCTACGCTGGGGAGGCGCGCCGGAGCGGCCTGCTGCTCGGCTTCGGCGGCTCGGACGAATCGACGCTGGCCGACGCGGCGCAGGTGCTGGGGGAGATCCTGCGCACTCCGAGTCCTGGGACGTGAACCGCGGATCATCCACCCTGCGCATCCATCATCCACCCGTCCGTATCCCATCCATGGTCATCCAGCACGCAGAGACGGACGAGCAGATCGCCGCGACGTTCGACGTGATGCACCAGCTTCGGCCGCCGGGCACGGGACGGAGAGAGCGAATGAATTCGCGGCTACAACTTCACGCTGTCGGCCTCCGCCGACAACAACCGCGCGTGCCGGGCCGGGCGAATGCGTCGAGGAACCGTCATCCTGAGGGAGCGCTTGCACCTGGCCTGAACGCGCACGGAGCCCTGGGCGCGACCGAAGGATCTTGCCCGCGCCACCAGGAACTGGGCTTCGTGCACGTGGACCGGCCTCTCGTTTTTGCACGTAAGATCCTTCGGTCGGCGCCAACGGTCCGGCACGGGATGGATCCGGCGGCGCCTCCCTCAGGATGACCACTCGCGGGCTCGGGTTGGGCAACACGCTGCACTCCCCGGATCATTCCCGTGCTGACTCCGTGTTGCCGGCCGGGGATCTACCGTTCCGTTGTCGAATTGCCGACCCCATCCCGCATCCGACCGATTCCAGGAAACCCGACCGATGCAATCCTGCATCTGCACCACCTGCGGAACCCAGTTCGCCGCCTCGGCCCAGAAGCCGGCGGGGTGCCCCATCTGCCAGGACGAGCGGCAGTACGTCGCGCCCGGCGGGCAGCAGTGGACCACGCTGGAGGCGCTCCGCCGCGGGCATCGCAACAGCTTCCGGCGCCTGGAGCCCGGCTTGTACGGCTTTGCGCCGGAGCCCAAGGCCGGCATTGGGCAGCGGGCGCTGCTGGTGCGCACGCCCGCCGGCAACGTGCTGTGGGACTGCGTGCCCCTGCTGGACGACGCCACCGTCGACATCATCCAGGGGCTGGGCGGATTGTCGGCCGTGGCCATCTCGCATCCGCACTTCTACACGAGCATGGTGGAGTGGGCGCACGCGTTCGGCGCGCCCGTCTTCGTCCACGCCGGCGACCGCGAGTGGGTGATGCGCCCCGACCCGGCGATCCGCTTCTGGGAGGGTGAGACGCACGCGCTGGGTGACGGGCTTACGATCATCCGCTGTGGCGGGCACTTCGCGGGGAGCAGCGTGCTGCACTGGGCCGCCGGCGCGGAGGGGCGCGGGGCGCTGATGACGGGGGATACCATCCAGGTGGTGCCCGACGCCGGCTGGGTGACGTTCATGCGCAGCTTTCCCAACCAGGTGCCGCTGAACGGGGCGGCCGTGCGGCGCATCGTGCAGGCCGTGGAGCCGTTCGCGTTCGACCGCATCTACGGCGCCTGGTGGGATGCGCACGTGGAGACGGATGCGAAATCCGCCATCGCCCGGTCCGCCGCGCGCTACCTGGATGCGATCGCGGGTTAGGCAGCCTGTCGTTTCTCACCCGTGCTGTCCACACGTGTCATCCTGAGGGCGCGCCGCGGGATCTCGATGCGGCACGAATCCCTGGCGCGCCCGAAGGATCTTCTGTGCGAATCAGGAGGCAGGCTCGGTGCACGGGAGCCGGCTTCTCGCTGGGCAGGCAAGATCCTTCGGTCGCCGCCATGGATCTTTCCCGGGCAGGGACGTGGGCGGCGGCTCCCTCAGGATGACAACGTGGCCGGATGAGGAGGATTACAGCACGGGCTAGGAAAGCATTTGCTTCTCACCCGTGATGTCATTCTGAGGGAGCGCCCGCCGATAACCTGAACGTGCACAAGGCTTTGCGGCGCGACCGAAGAATCTTGCCGCACCCGCGACGGGACCCGCCCGTGCGCCGCCAAAGACGGTGCACGGGCGGGTCTGTGCACTCCGGCGACCAGATTCTTCCGCCGGCGCCTTCACGTCACGGGATGGATCGAGCCGGCGCCGACGTCAGAATGACATCGCGGGCGGGGGAAAAGAAAACGACACGGCTCCCCGTCATCACGCGTGGCCCCGGTCCAGCTCCTCCAGCAGCAGCGAGAGGACGCGGGCGGGGTCGCCGCTGGCATCCTTGGCGTGGCCGGCCAGCACAAGGTCCACCGACCCGTGGCAGGTGGCGTACAGCAGGCTCGCCAGGGGCATGGGATCGCCCCCGCGAAAGCGGCCCGCCTCCTGGGACGCCGCCACCGCCAGCACGAACTGCACGCCCAGCGCGTACGCCTGCTCCTGCACCTGCGGATGCAGCGTCCCCCGCGTCTCCGGGCCAAACATCAGCCGGTAGCGCCGCGGCGCGTCCATCGCGTAGCGCACGTACGCGCCGCACATGGCGTCCAGCCGCCGCACGGGATCGTCCTCGCCCGCGGCCGCAGCGCGCACCTCCGCCCCCAGCGTGCGAAAGTAGCCGGCCGCCAGCACCGACAGCAGCTCGGTCTTGTCGGCGAAGTGCTTGTACGGCGCCTGCCGCGACACCCCCGCGTGCTCGCCCACGGCCCGCAGCGTCACGGCATCCATCCCGCCCGCCTCCAGCAGCGCCGCCGCAGCGGCCAGCAGCGCCGCGCGCGTTCCGCCCCCGGCCGGCTCCGTCGTGTTGGTCTCCATGCACCCAAGTTGCCGGGCGGGGTTGACAACGTCAACCGCGTCTTGCAGGTTGACATTGTCAACCACGATTCACAGCAAGGGGAGGACTGCCGTGGCCCAGCCGGAACACACCCTCGTCATCACGGGCGGCAACACGGGCATCGGCCTGGCGTGCGCCCGCGCCGTTGCCGCCGCGCACCCGCGCACGCACCTGGTGCTGGCCTGCCGCGACGTGGCCCGCGCATCGGCCGAGGCGGAGCGGATCGCGGCCGGGAGCGGCGCGCGCGTGGAGGCGCTGCCGCTGGACCTGGCCTCGCTCGCGTCCGTGCGCGCGTTCGCCGCGCGGCTGGATGCGGACGGGCGGCCGCCCCTGCGCGCGCTCATCTGCAACGCGGGTACGCAGGTGGTGAGCGGCACGCGCTACACGCAGGACGGCATGGAGCTGACGTTCGGCGTGAACCACCTGGGCCACTTTCTGCTCGCCAACCTGCTGCTGCCGCGGATGGAGACGGGCCGCATCGTCTTCGTGGCCAGCGGCACGCACGATCCGCAGCGGCGCACGGGGATGCCGGCGCCGCACGTCCGCACGGCGGAGCAGCTGGCGTATCCCGAGCGGCACCCGGACCCGGCGGAGCAGGGCGAGGGCGCGGACGTCGTGGGCCGGCGGCGGTACACGACGTCCAAGCTGTGCAACGTACTGTGCGCGTACGAGATGCACCGGCGGCTGCGGGCGGCCGGACGCACGGGCATCACCTGCAACGCGTTCGATCCGGGTGCCGTGCCGGGGACGGGGCTGGCGCGCGACTGGCCGGCGCCCATGCGCTTCGCGTGGAACGGGGTGGCGCGGACGCTCGTCCCCGTGCTGCGCGCGGCCGGGCTGCCGTTCAGCACGCCGGCGCGCTCCGGCGGCGCCCTGGCCCGCGTGGCGGCGGACCCCGCGCTGGCGGGCGTCTCCGGCCGCTACTTCGAGATCGATCACGAGGCGCGCTCCTCCGCGGAATCGTACGACGAGGCGCGCGCGCGGGCCCTGTGGGACGACAGCGCGCGGCTGGCCGGCCTGCGCGTGGACGAGGCGCCGCTCGCGGCCGTGGCGTAGGGCGGGCTTGCGCGGGACGGCGGGCGGATGTGAATCTGCCCGCCTGTCCGCCGTATCGAACGCCCCGCCTGGAGGAGATGGATGAAGACGCCCCCGCACGACGGCCCCTTTCCCCGGAACATCGGCCAGCCCGCGACCCGCGCGCTCCTCGCGGCCGGATACACGGAGCTGCGGCAGCTGGCCGGCGTGCCCTACGTCGAGCTCAAGCGCCTGCACGGCATGGGGCCCATGGCGCTGTCCCGGCTGCAGGATGCGCTGCAGGCGCAGGGCCTGTCGCTGGGATCGCCCCCGGCGCGCGACGCATCCGCATCGAAGGCTTGACTTCAAGTCCACTTGAAGGTGTAGCTTCTCGTCCGTGGCGGATTTGGCTTCCGGGGACGCCGCGCTGCTGCCGGGCGGATGTGGTGTCGGCGCAGGCCGACAGCGTGAAGTTGTAGCCGCGAATTCATTCGCTCCTGTCGCGGGGCCGGAATTCATGGCTGGGGAGGCGGATCGCGTGCACCAGGGCCGGCTTCCTGATTCGCGGGCAAGATCCTTCGGTCGCCGCCAGAGAATCGTGCGCGGGCTGGGCGTGGGCGGCGGCTCCCTCAGGATGACAACCCGTTGCCGCGACGAGCGTTGTGCGCGGGCAGCGGATTGGGGACGGTTCGGCCACGGGAAGGGGGAGGGTTGACAGGGGAGCCGGTGTTAGATGATTATCTAACCATGTATGTGGAACACGGCAAACCCGGCCAGCTTGCCCCAGGGCAGTTCGAGCGCATCGCCAAGGCGCTCTCCGACCCGCGACGCTTCTCCGTGCTGGAGCAGATCGCGGCCGCGGAACGGGACTGCCCGTATTCCAAGCTGTGCGAGCAGTTCCCCGTCTCCAAGGCCACCATCTCGCACCACCTGAAGGAGCTGGTGCAGGCGGGGCTGGTGGAGTCGGAAAAGGACGGGCAGTTCGTCCACACGCGCGTCCGCCCCGGCGTCGTCGAGGCGTACGCGGCGGAGCTGGTGCGGCGCGCGACGGGGGCGGCGGAGTAGCAGGGCCGGACCGGCAGGCGGTACGCGGGGCGTGGTGGCGAGGGGTGGGTGCTGCCGGTTCCCGGCCCTGTAGTTAGATGGTTGTACAATCGTTGTAAGCAAGTGCTTGCATGGAAGCATTCGGCAGGGGCGGGACCGGCAGGCGGCGCATGGGGTGAGGGGATGAAGGGATGGCCGCATGCCGGTTCCGCTCCTGTAGTTAGATGGTTGTACAATCTTGTGAAGGGCGGATGCGGGGAGGGGGATCGGGCGGGGCGGATTTGGACCGGAGGCGGATCGGCAGGGCAGGGCGCGGGTGGGGCGGGGAGGAGGGGCAGGTGTGCAGGTGCAGGGGCTTTCTCATCCCCAGTTGTTCGATGCTTATACAACTGTTTGTCACCGTGGAGCACGCTGGAGGGCGTCAACCCATGAAGATCAGAGATTTCCGTCGCCCGTCCGCGGGCGTGAGGTCGGTGGTGCTGCTGGGCACGCTGGCCGTGGCCGGCGGCGGCCTGGCCGTGTGGAAGGCTGGCGACGTACAGGAGGCGCAGGCCGCCGCGGCCGCGCAGCCGGAGCCGATGGAGACCGTCACGGGCGCCGTGGCCGTGGAGCGCGAGCACCGCGGCGCCACCACGTCCATCGGGACGGTGCTGGCCACGCGCAGCATCGAGCTGCGCAACGAGGTGCCCGGCACCGTCCGCTTCGCGCGGCTGGCGCCGGGGCAGGTGGTGGGCGCGGGCACCGTGCTGGTGGCCCTGGACGCGTCCGTGGAAGAGGCGGAGCTGCGGGCCCTGCAGGCGCAGGCGGAGCTGGCGCGGACGACCGTGGCCCGCATGGAGCGGATGTACGAGCAGCGGGCCGTGAGCGCCATGGAGGTGGACAACGCGCGGGCCGAGCGCGACGTGGCCGTGGCCCAGATGGCACGCATCCGCGCCGTCATCGCCCGCAAGACCATCCGCGCGCCCTTCCGCGCCCGGGTGGGGATGGCGGACGTGCACCCCGGCCAGTTCCTGGACGCCGGCACCGTGCTCACCACGCTGCAGGGCGTGGCCGCCGCGGCCAACGTGGACTTCGCCGTGGCGCAGGACGTGGCCGCGCGCCTCCGTCCCGGCGACCCGGTCGAAGTCCTCGCCGGCGAAGGCGAGGGCGTGGCCGTCCCCGCGCGCATCACGGCCGTGGACGCGCGGGTGGACCCGGCCACCCGCAGCGCTACCGTCCGCGCCCGGATCACGGGCGCGGGGGCGGACCTGGCGCCGGGCGGCTCCGTGCGCGTGCGCGTGGCCGTGGGCGCGGCGCAGACGGCGGTGGCCGTGCCCGTGGCCGCCCTGCGCAAGGGACCCGGCGGCGACCACGTCTTCGTGCTGGAGACCAATCCCAAGGGCGAGACGCGGGCCCGGATGCGGCCCGTGCAGGCCGGCCCCGTCGTCGGCGGCGAGGTGGTGATCCTGTCCGGCATCACGGCCGGCGAGCGGGTGGCGGCGTCCGGTTCCTTCAAGCTGCGCGAGCAGGCACTGGTGCAGGTGTCCGGCGGCCCGGTGGCGGCCGCGGCGGGAGGGAAGTAACGGCCATGCGCTCGTTCACGGACATCTTCATCAAGCACCCGGTGCTGGCCGTCGTGGTGAACCTGGTGCTCGTGCTGGTCGGGTGGCGGGCGCTCAGCAGCCTGCCGGTGCAGCAGTACCCGCAGATCGAAAGCTCCTCCGTCGTCATCACCACCGTCTACTACGGCGCCAGCGCCGAGACGGTGCGCGGGTTCCTCACCACGCCCATCGAACGAGCCGTATCGGCCATCAGCGGCGTGGACCACCTGGAATCCACCAGCCGCGCGGGGATGAGCACCGTCACCGTGCGTCTGAAGCTGAACCACAACACCACGGCCGCCCTGGCCGAGGTCACGGCGCGGCTGCAGCAGGTGCGATCCGAGCTGCCCCCGGACGCCGAGCCGCCCGCCGTGGAGGTGCAGCGGGCGGACCGCCCGTACGGCACCTTCTACATCAGCTTTTCATCGAAGGAGCGGGATGCGCCCGCGCTGACGGACTGGCTGACGCGCTCCGTGCAGCCCCAGCTGGCCACGCTGGAAGGGGTGCAGCGGGTCACGTTCGAGGGCGCGCGGCCCCTGGCCATGCGGGTGTGGATCGAGCCGGACCGGCTGGCCGCCCACAACCTGGCGCCGGGCGACGTGCACGCGGCCCTGCAGCGCAACAACTACCTGGCCGCCGTGGGGCAGACGCGCAGCGACCAGATCCAGGTGAACCTGCTGGCCAACACGGACCTGCGCTCCGCCGAGGAGTTCGCGGACCTGATCGTGGCCGAGCGGGGCGGGGCCATCGTCCGGCTGCGCGACGTGGCGCGGGTGGAGCTGGGCGCCGAAGAGGCGCAGATGGTGGCCAAGTACAACCAGACGGAGGCCGTGTACCTGGGCGTGTGGCCGCTGGTGGGCGCCAACGAGATCGACGTGGCGCACCGGCTGTACGCCGAGATGGAGCGCATGCGGCCCACGCTCCCCGCGGACGTGGACATGCGCATGGCCTACGACGGCACGATGTTCATGCAGGACGCCCTGCGCGAGATCACCAAGACGCTCATCGAGACCATGCTCATCGTGGCGCTCGTCGTCTTTCTGTTCGTGGGGTCCATCCGCACGGCGCTGGTGCCGCTGGTGGCCATGCCCGTGTCGCTCGTGGGCGCGGCGGCGTTCATGCTGGCGTTCGGCTTCAGCCTGAACCTGCTCACCATCCTGGCCATCGTCCTCTCGGTCGGACTGGTGGTGGACGACGCCATCGTGGTGGTGGAGAACATCGAGCGGCACGTGCAGCTGGGCAAGTCGCGGGTGCAGGCGGCCCTGGCGGGGGCGCGGGAGCTGGTGGGGCCCGTCATCGCCATGACCATCACCCTGGCGGCCGTGTACGCGCCCATCGGGTTCCAGGGCGGGCTCACCGGGTCGCTCTTCCTGGAGTTCGCCATCACCCTGGCGGCGGCCGTGGTCGTCTCCGGCTTCGTGGCCATGACGCTGTCGCCCATCATGAGCGCGCGCTTTCTCCCCGCGCACGGCCAGGAGGGGCGGCTGACGGCGCTGGTGAACCGCCTGTTCGAGCGGGTGCGGGTGCGCTACGCGCGGATGCTGGACGGTGCGCTGGAGATGCGCTGGGCCATCGTGGCGGCGGCGCTGCTCATTACGGCTGCGGCGGTGCCCCTGTACAACGGCTCCGCGCGCGAGCTGGCCCCGGTGGAGGACCAGAGCCACATCTCCCTCTTCATGGAGGCCTCGCCGGACGCGTCGCTGGATGCCGTGAACCGCGCGTCGCTGCAGGTGGTGCAGGCCGTGAACGGCTTCTCGGAGACGGAGTTCATGTGGTCGCTCACGGCGCCGTGGGGCGGCGTGGGCGGCATGCTGGCCAAGGACTGGACGGAGCGGGAGCGCACGACGGAGCAGATGTACGGCGAGGTGTACGGCGCCGTGTCGCAGGTGCCCGGGCTGCGCGTCTTTCCCCGGCTGGACCCGCCCCTGCCCACGCCCGGCCAGTACGACGTGGAGCTGGTGCTGCAGAGCGACGCATCCACCGAGCAGCTTTTGGAGACGGTGGATGCGGTGATGGCGGCCGGGTGGCAGAGCGGCAAGTTCCTGTACGTGGACACCGACCTCAAGATGGACCTGCCCGAGGCGCGCGTGGTGCTGGACCGCGAGCGCATCGCGGACCTGGGGCTGGACCTGGCCAGCGTGGGGCGCGAGCTGGGCACGCTGCTGGGCGGCGGCTACGTGAACCGCTTCAACTGGTTCGAGCGCAGCTACAAGGTCATCCCCCAGCTGAACGCGGAGGACCGCGCCACGGTGGCGCCCCTGCTGGACCTGAAGATCAAGACGCCGTCCGGCGACCTGGTGCCCGTGTCCGCCTTTACGCGCATCGAGTCCACCGCCGCGCCGCGCACGCTGAACCGCTTTCAGCAGCGCAACGCCGTGCGGGTGTTCGGCGGGGTAAAGCCCGGCGTCACCAAGGACGAGGGGCTGCGGGTGCTGGAGACGGCGGCCCTGGCGGCCGGGCCCAGCGTGGTGATGGACTACGCGGGCGAGTCGCGGCAGATCCGCAAGGAAGGCTCGTCGCTCATGACGACGCTGGGGTTCGCCGTGATCCTCATCTACCTGGTGCTGGCGGCGCAGTTCCGGAGCTTTCGCGACCCGCTCATCGTGCTGCTGGGGTCCGTGCCGCTGGCCATCTCCGGCGCGCTCGTCTTCAGCTACCTGGACCTGACGACCATCAACATCTACTCGCAGGTGGGGCTCATCACCCTGGTGGGACTGATCGCCAAGAACGGGATATTGATCGTGGAGTTCGCCAACACGCTGCAGGAGCGGGGCTTGTCCAGGCTGGCGGCGCTGAAGGAAGCGTCCACCACGCGCCTGCGGCCGGTGCTGATGACCTCCGCGGCCACGGTGTTCGGCCACTTTCCCCTCGTGCTGGTGAGCGGACCGGGCTCGGAGGCGCGCAACTCCATCGGCACGGTGCTGGTGGCGGGGATGATCGTGGGGACGCTCTTCACCCTGTTCGTGGTCCCCGTCTTCTACTCGCTGATCGCGGCGGAGCACGGTCATCCCGCCGGCGCGGCGGATGAGGAAGACGTCACCGTGGAGGCGGGCGCCCCGGCGCTCGAGCCGGCCTATGCGTAAGCGGATGATGATGATGAGCACGCGGATGATGAACTGGCGGATGATGGGGATCGGCGTCCTCGCGCTGACGGTGCCGATGGTGGCATCGGCGCAGGCGCGGGACGCGGACGGCAAGCTGGTGCCCAACGGCGATCCGTATCAAACCGACGTCGTGTATCCGGCCGGCACGCTGGTCCCGAGCGGCGCCGTGGACCGGAGCGGCGCCTGGGATTCGGACGACGCGGTGGATGGGGAGGATGCGGCGTCCCCGGCGCTGTGGCGGGCGCTGGGGGACACGACCCTTGAGCGGCTGGTGGCGGATGCGCTCGCGGCCAACCCGGACCTGCGCGCGGCGGATGCGCGGGTGCGGGCGGCGCGGGCCCTGCGCACCACGGCCCGGCTGGACCTGCGGCCGTCCGTCACGGCCAGCGGCGGATACACCCGGCAGCGCGTGAGCAGCGCGCTGGTCCCCGGCGCCGGCGGGTCGCTGCCGGACCAGGACCTGTGGGACGCCGGCGTGCAGATGTCGTGGGAGGTGGACGTCTTTGGCCGCGGGCGGCGGACGCTGCGGGGGCGCGGCGCCCTGCTGGACGCGGCGGAAGAGGACGTGCGCGACGTGCGGGTGCTGCTGGCGTCGGAGGTGGCGCGCGCCTACTTCGACCTCCGCGGCGCGCAGGACCGGCTGGCCGTGGCCCTGCGCAACGCCGAGAACCAGCGCCGCTCGCTGCAGGTGACACGCGTGCGGCTGGAGGCGGGCCGCGGCACGGGGCTGGACACGGAGCGGGCGCAGGCGCAGCTCAGCTCCACGCTGGCGGCCGTCCCCGTGCAGGAGGCGGCCATCGCGGCCGCGCAGCACCGCATCGGCGTGCTGCTGGGGCGGGCGCCGGCGTCCGTGGCAGCGGATCTGGGCGGCGCCGCGCCCCTGCCGCAGCTCCCCGCGCTGCCCCCGGCCACGGAGCCGGGCGAGCTCGCGCGGCTGCGGCCGGATGTGCGCGTGGCGGAGCGGCAGCTGCAGGCGCAGGCGGCGTTCGTCAGCGCGGCGCGGGCGGACTACCTGCCGCGGTTCAGCGTGGGCGGCGTGGCGGGCTTCACGTCGGGGAGCCTGGACGGGCTGGGGGGATCGGGGACGCCGCGCTACGCCATCGGCCCCGTGGTCTCGTGGCCGCTCTTCGACCTGCCGCGGGTGCGGGCCGGGGTGGCCGCCGCGCGCGCGGGCGAGGCGGAGGCCGCGGCGCGCTACGACCAGGCGGTGCTGCGGGCCATGGAAGAGGTGGAGACCAGCGCCGTGGCCTACACCCGGGCCCGCGAGGCGCTGGTGCACCTGGAGGAGGCCGCCGCCGCCAGCGAGCGCGCCACGGCCCTGGCCCGGCTGCGCTACGAGGAGGGCGGCACGGGGTTCCTGGAGGTGCTGGATGCGGAGCGCACGCAGCTGGAGGCGCAGGACCGGCTTTCCGCGGGGCGCACGGAGGCGGCGCAGGGGCTCGTGGCCGTGTACCGCGCCCTCGGCGGGCGCTGGCCGGACGACGCGCGCTGATCCGCACGGTTCCGACTTTGACGCACGAGGGGCGGCTCCCGGCTGGGGGCCGCCCCTTGCTGCATGCCTCACGCGGAGACGCGGAGGACGTGCAGAAAAGACGAAAGAGAAAAAGAATGGCTCACACAGAGGAACAGAGGAACAGAGGCAACAGAAAACTGGCTCACTTCATCTGTTACCCCTGTTCCTCTGTTCCTCTGTTCCTCTGTTCCTCTGTGTGAGAATGATCTGTTGCCGTTCCGGGCACGCCTGTCCTCCGCCCCCTCCCGCGGCTAAATTTGGTGGGCATTGCTTCCCGGACCTTTCTCCGCGAAGCAACGCTTTTTCGTTGTGCCTTTTTTTTCCGATCCGAAGCAAGGACCCAGATGGAATATCGCATTGCAGCCGAGGCCGACGCCCCGTTCCTGGCCGACATCAACCGGCAGCTCATCGAGGACGAATGGGACGGCGGCGGGATGTCGCTGGAGCGGCTGGAAGCACGCATGCGCCGCTGGCTCGCGGATGACGAATACCGCGCGGTGCTCTTCGCGGAAGGCGGCGAGACGGTGGCCTACTCGCTCGTGAGCCTGGACGAGGACTCGGCGTACATCCGCCACTTCTTCGTGCTGCACGAGCACCGCGCCAAGGGGGTGGGCCGCCGCGCGGTGGAGCTGCTGTTCCGCGAGATCATCCCCCCCGCGTTCCGCGTCACGCTGGACGTGCTCGCCAGCAACCACACGGGGCACGGGTTCTGGCAGTCCGTCGGCTTTCGCGACTACGCCATCCGCATGGAGCGCCTTCCGGCGTCGGAACCGGCGGCGTAGTCGCCCGTCCAAGTTCTCACCCGTGACGTCATTCTGAGGGAGCGCCCGCCCGGAACCTGAACGTGCACAGGCTTTGCGGCGCGACCGAAGAATCTGGTTGCCACCCGGCACGATCTCGCCCGTGCGCCGTAGAAGGCCGTGCACGGGCGGGTCCGTGCACTCCGGCGACCCGATTCTTCGGCCGGCGCCTTCACGTCACGGGACGGATCGAGCCGGCGCCGGCCTCAGAATGACATCACGGGCGGGCAAAAAACAAAGACGAGGACGCAGAGGACGACGGATCGCCCTCTGCGTCCTCTCTTTTCAGCTCTGCGTTGAAAGCCGTTTGCTCCGCCTGCGCGAGAGGCCGGAGCAAGGGACCGATCAGCGCATTGCTTCCTGCATCTGCCGGCCCATGTCGCGGCTCAGGCGCTCCACGCGCTCGGCCATCCGCTCCTCCTGGCGCAGGTTCTCCTGCAGCAGCTTGGCGCACTCCTCCTCGCCCATGACGCCCGCCATGTTCACCAGCGCGCGGTAGGAGGCGATCTCGAATCCCTCCGTCTTGCTCTCCGCGCCCAGCACGAACATGGTCATCACCTCGTCGGAGGGGCGCTCGCGGGCAAAGCGGTCGTGCTCCTGGCGCAGGCCCTCCAGGGGACGGCAGGTGGTGCGCTGCGGCTTTTCGCCCAGCACCTCGAAGCAGCGGTCCAGGTTCTCCATCTGCTGCCGCGTCTCCTGCTCGTGCTCGCGGATGGCCGTGCGGATCCCCTCGTCGGCGACTCCATCCGCCAGCAGGGGGAGCATCTCCGCGCCGCGCCGCTCGCCGTCGTAGATGTCCGACAGCTCGTGCAGAAAGAACGCGCGCGTCTGCTGCATCACTTCGCCGCCCTCGTTCTCCTCGCCGCCTTCGTTTTCCCTGCCGCCGGACTTCCCGCCGCGCGCCCGGGACCCGCCCTCCCCGCCGCCGCGCCGGCCTCCGCCGCTCCGCCCGCCGCCCTCGCGGATTTCCAGCAGCTCGCCCAGCCGGCGCACGGTGGCCTCGCCGATGCCCTCGATCTCCGCCAGCGACTCCATGCTCTCGAAGCCGCCCATCTCCTCGCGGGCCTCCATCAGGCGCTCCACGGTGCGCTCGCCGATCCCCTCCAGCTCCATCAGTTCCTCGCGGCTGGCGGTGTTCAGGTCCACCTTGCCGCCCTTGCCGCTGCCGCCACTGCTCTTCGCCATCGTCCCCTCCGGTGGGATGATCAAAAGGATGGGGCCGCGCCCTCCCGGGAGAGAGGCGCGGCCCCGTCGCTACGCCGGCCGGCATGCGGAACCGGTCCGCCTGCCCCGCGCCGACGGGGGCGGGGGGCGGGTGCAAGTCCCGCGTCGGAGGCTGTGCACGATGGTTACTTTGCGGGCGGCCTGTTACGGCTGGACCGGACGCCCGCCCCTCAGCCGATCCGGATCCGGCGGGCGCTGTCCACCCCCAGCGCCTCGTTGAGCGGGCACACGCGCGTGATGGCCGTCTCGGTGATGAGCGCGCCGCCCAGCATGGCCAGCAGCCCCAGGGCCGACCCCGCGTTGCCGCCCCAGCGTCCGAATCCCAGCGCCATGAGCGCGGGCCCCGCCACGGCCCGTGCCACCCGGTCCATCCAGCCCACGTTCTCCCTCATCCCCCGCTCCCCCGTTGCGCGTTTCCGGCAGAAATCCGGGGCGGCAGGGGCAGGGCACGTGCCGCAGCGGGAGCAGCGGGCAGCCCGCTGAAAGGCCTCTGCGCGGACCGCGGGCGCGGGGTGTGCTTCTTGCCCCGCCGCACCGGGGGAAAATGACGGAGGCGCTTGAAAACGAGGAGGGGCGGATGCCGATGCGATTCGGGCTCGGCGCGCGGGTACGGGCACTGGCTGTGGCCGGCCTGGCCTGCGCGATGGCGGCGGGGTGCGCGGTCAATCCCGTCACGGGGCGGCGCCAGCTCGCGCTGATCTCCGAGGCGCAGGAGATCCAGATGGGGCAGCAGGCGTCGCGGGAGGTGGCGCAGCAGCTGGGGCTGGTTGAAGACCCGGCGCTGCAGCAGTACGTGCAGCGGGTGGGCGAGGCGCTGGCCCGCGAATCCGAGCGGCCCAACCTCCCCTGGACCTTTCGCGTGGTGGACGATCCCACCCCCAACGCGTTCGCGCTCCCCGGCGGGTTCATCTTCCTCACGCGGGGGATGATGGACCTGATGGATTCCGAGGCCGAGATGGCCGCCGTGCTGGGCCATGAGATCGGCCACGTGACGGCGCGGCACTCCGTAACGCAGATCAGCCGCGGGCAGCTGGCGCAGCTGGGGCTGGGGCTGGGCAGCATCTTCTTTCCCGAGGCCGCGCAGACCTTCGGCGGGCTGGCGCAGACGGGGATGCAGCTCCTCTTCCTGCGCCACGGCCGCGACGCCGAGCGGCAGTCGGACGAGCTGGGCTTTCGCTACGCCCTGCGCGAGGGGTACGACGTGCGCGAGATGGACGACATCTTCGCCACGCTCATGCGCCTGGGCGAGTCGTCGGGGCGGGGGTCCGTGCCCGCGTGGCTCGCCACCCACCCCGCCGAGCCCGAGCGCATCGCCGCCGCGCAGGCCCGCGCCGACACGGTGAACGCGTCCTCGCTGGCCCTGCGGCGATCGGAGTACCTGGCCCGCATCGACGGGCTGATGTACGGCGACAACCCCCGGCAGGGCTTTTTTCGCGACGGCGTGTTCCTGCACCCGGACCTGCGCTTTCGCATGGACTTTCCGCAGGGGTGGCGCACGCAGAACCTGCCGCAGGCCGTCAACGCGCTGGCCCCGCGGGAGGATGCCGTGCTGCAGCTCACGCAGGCCCAGGGCGCCAGCGCGGACGACGCCGCGCGCCGCTTCCTGTCGCAGCAGGGCATTCGCCCGGGGCAGGGCGGGCGGCAGAACGTGAACGGCAATCCGGCCGTGGTGGCGTACTTCCAGGCGCAGGCGCAGCAGGGGATCATCGGGGGGATGGTGGCTTTCATCGAGCACGGCGGCAGCATCTACCAGGTGCTGGCCTACACCCCCGCGCAGTCGTTCCGCACCTACGAGCCCGAGTTCCGCCGGGTGATCGGCAGCTTCGCGCGCGTCGACGATCCCGCCGTGCTGAACGTGCGCCCCAACCGCGTGGACGTCGTCCGGACGACGCGGCAGATGACCCTGTCCGAGTTCAACCGCCAGCATCCGTCCGTGATCCCGCTCCCCGAGCTGGCCATCCTGAACCAGGTGGAGGGCGCCGCCTCCGTGCTCCCCGCCGGCCAGTGGAAGCGCGTCGTCACGCAGTAAGACGCGCATCCGATTGAATGATGTGAACGACGAAGCCCTCCCCTGGCGCGACCGGGAGAGGGCTTTTCATTCTTTCACATGGAGTGCGCGTGCCTCAGGGCGGGTACACTGCGCCACGCTTGCCGCGGTTCTGTGCAAGAAAATTGAGGCTTCTCTCCAAAGTACCAAAGGAGGGTAGCCCGGACGCCCGCAGCGTCTGCAAGTTGATCATCCGCGTCAGCGGGAGCTGGTGGACAGTAGGCTTGTACGGATGTCCGGCTGGAAAGAACGAGCCGACCTTCTTCTTTGCGTCGCGCGGCCCCTCATAGTCACCCTCAAAGCGTGCCCCAGCGCGAATTCCCGGCAACTCCACACCGGTCTTGGCAACGAGTGTGCGTCCCGCCATGTCCGGCAGGCAGGGCAGGAACATGGTTTCGTATTCCCGTCTGAACAGCGTGACGGCAGCGGGAAAGGGTAGCCCCAATTCCCGCAGCCATGAAGCGGACTGGGGGCCTGTTCGTTTGGGGCAATCATCGTCGGCGTCGCGTAGAAGGATGAGCGCAACGCAGCCAGGCCTCCCCCGCACGACTTCCGCATACTTTTTTACGCCGGCCTGCTGGAGCAGGTTCTTTCCCCGGATCGCGGACCAGGGCAGCGGCGCATGCCCGAGCTCCTTCCACAGCCGCGCCAGGAGGTTTTCAACCGCGTCCAGCTCCCCCTGGCCCTCCACGATGGCGTAGCCGAGCACGCCGTTATTCCTCCGGAACCAGAGTTCCCGACCCGGCGGGCGACGGCAGCATGGACTCCTCGGTCTTCAAGCCCTCCATCCGCGCGACGTCGCCGAGTGTCATGAGCTTTTCGCGCACCAGCGTCTTCTGCGCCTCGGCCATGCGCCCAGCCCTGGTGATGCCTCCGACCCGTTCGACGACGCGGATGTCGTCTGGATCCAGCCAGTCCAGTAGATCCGGGCTGTGTGTGGTGACAACAACCTGAGTTCGCAAAGAGGCAGCCGAGATGTAGTCGAACAGAAGACGAAGGGCGCCCGTGTGGATCGTCATCTCCGGCTCTTCCAGGCCCACCAATGCGGGGAGAGGGTCTTGAAGCAACGCCGTAAGTATCCCCGCGAATCTGAGGGTGCCGGCAGACTCCTGTGCAGCGCCCAGCCATTTTTCGCGGCGTGCCGGAACGTCGGTGGAAGATTCGGGGCGGTGCTTGAATTCAGCGGCTACGTAACCCGCGAACGTCTGGACGCGGGCCTCGGTGATGTCACCCGTCAGCGCGGCGAGACCCGCCCGAAATTCGTCAGCATACGGCCCCGCGAGGACGTCTCTCAGGGCAGTGGTCCAGTTCTGCCCATGCGGGCGCATCGGCCTGGTTGGATCCGGCGGCGACGGCTTCTGCAGAACATCGGGGAAGATCGAGTAGATCGTCGTGCTACGGAGTGCGTCGTAAAGGCGGCTCAACCCTTCATCGAGAGACGCCACGGGGAGGAGCAGCCGGTCTGTTTCCACCCGTTCCCGAAGACCCAGTCCGGTGGAGGTCACCTTTCCGCCGCGGACCGTGAAGAACGAACCCTCCGCATCTGCATCTGACACAGGGATCGCGACTGCCTGCTCCTCCTTCACGGTGAACATGCCTCGCCGCGATCCGAGCGTGACGGTATAGTGTCCGAGATAACGTTCGTCGCTGTAGTGTACTCGCAACGTTACGTCGAATGGCCGTCCCGCGCTCCACCGCTGCACCGCTCCGATTCCGTCCCGCTTGGCAAGAGCCGCATCCAGACCCGTGCGCATTGCGTCGCTCAGAAAATCGAGCGCGTCCAGAATGTTGCTCTTTCCGGAGCCGTTGGGGCCAACGAGCACCGTCAGCGGGCCCAGGGCGATGTGAACGTCCGGGCCCAGGCTGCGGTAGTTGGAGATGACGATCGAGTCGAGCATCGGGGCAGTGTAGGAGGACGGGTGCACGGGATAACCTAACACTGCGTGTCGGCCATTCGCCACGTTGCACGATCTTGCAAGCCCTCCCCCGGCACGCCGGGAGAGGGCTTCTGCATGCACGACTCTACACCGTGCGCCGTTGGTGTCGGCGCAGGCCGACAGTGTGAAGTTGTAGCCGCGAATTCATTCGCTCTGGACGGGGCGCTGCTTTGGATCGCTCCACCGCCTCCAAACGATCCGCCCCGAACAACCGCGCCTCCGAACGATCCCGCCCCCCTGACCCCGAGCGCGCCATCTGCTTCCCGGATGTGCACGGAAGATCCTTCGTGCGCGCCTGGGATCGTACCCCGTCGACAGCCGTGCTGCGCGCCCTCCGGATGACGACATGGCGGTTTCCCCGGCCTGCTAGTTCCGCACCCGCGCCATCTTCGCCGCGACCTGCGGCTTGACCGCGGCGGGCGCCGCATCCACGAACACCTGCTGCATGGCGGCCGTCAGCGGCTGCCCGTACGGCGGGCGAAGCGGCACCACCGCGCGGAACGCCGCCGCCATGGCGTCCGGCCCGATCATCTGGTACACGTCCAGCAGCGCGTGCACCCCCTCGTTGTCCGCCCGGCCCGGAACCCAGCTCCGCGTGAACGTCCACTTCGCCAGGTCCCTGGACCCCGTCCGCAGCACGTTGTCGCCGTACACCTCCAGGAACTGCGTCAGCGACTCGCTCCCCACGTAGCTGTGCCCCAGCTCGTGGATGATGCCGGGCTCGTAGGGCAGGAACCGGCCCTGGGTGCGAGCGTCGTACGTGGTGCGGTCCTCCACGCTGATCGTCCCGCCGCCGCCGGACATGCCGGTCTTGAAGCCGTACCACATCCGCACGGAGCTCTGCGCGGGGAACGACATGTCGAAGAACTCCTCCAGCACGGGGACCCCGGATTCGATCAGGTCCATGTACTGCACGGCCTCGGCCCGCATCCCCTCCACGGGAAACACGGCCACGAGCGGAACGGACGCTCCCGCGCGCGTGACGATGCTCCGGTGCGCGTAGCGGCCCTGCTCCAGGATGTCGCTCCCCAGCCCCGGCGTGCGCATGAGGTCGATCTTGGCCTGCATGAACGGGGTGATGTGTGGATTCAGGGGCAGGCTGAGCACCTCGTTCTGCAGGGCGTTGAACAGGTAGTCGTTCAGCAGCGACAGCGCGTGGCGCACGGGCTCCGGCACGGTCACCACGCGGGCCGTCACGTTCACGGGCTGTGCGCCGCTGGAGCCGATGACCAGCCGCTGTTCGCTCCCGGCGGGCGCGAGCTGCCACACGGCCTTGGCGTATCCCTCCGCGTCCGTGATCGCCGTCGTGGGCAGGGCCTGGCCTCCCACCGAGGCCGAGAAGCCGATGGGTACGTTGGCCAGGGGCCGTCCCTGCGCGTCCAGCGCGCGAACGACGACGGAATCGGGGAGCCGCGCGCCCGCGAGGCCCGGGGCCGGGTTGCGCGAGACGAGCTGCAGGGTCGCCGCGACGGGCGGCTCGGGCGGCAGCGGCACGATCTCGCCCCCGTCGGCGCAGGCGGCGAGCACCACCGCGAGCGCGGCGGAAAGGACGCGGCCCTGTCGCCGCGGGGAGCGGATGGGCTGGGACATGGCTGACCTGGATGCGCGGGTGGGATGAGAGGGGCTTGTCGACCACCAGCCCGTCTTTCCCCATAACGCGCGAGGAACCCGATTCGGACAGGATCCCCGTGCGGGGATTTGGGAGAGGGCCGAGCGAATGAATTCGCCGCAACGAACACACGAAGTCCGCCTGCGCGGACGATCCGTCACGGGCGAGTGCCACGCCGCCTGCAAGGCACATCGCTTCGCCGAGCAGTGGTGTCGGCGCAGGCCGACAGTGTGAAGTTGTAGCCGCGAATTCATTCGCTCGCCCCCCTTCAGCGCGCACCTGCCCCGTCTCCCCTCGCGCTCAGGGCATGCGCACCAGCATCCGGTTCGCGGCCCCGGCGAACCGGGCCGCGCCGTCGGCGGTCGCGGCGTCCAGGACGGCCCACAGGGAGTCGCCGGCGGCGCGGCGGTGCAGCGCCACCAGGGTGAGCGCCGCGCCCGCGCAGTCCCACGCGGGGGGCGCGCCGGCCGCGCCCGCCGTGGCGATGCAGGGGGTGAGCACCTCGCCCGGCTCCGCCAGCACCAGCGCGTCGCCCGCGCGCGCGGCGACCACGAAGCGCACCTTTCCCTGTGGCGGCCGGCCCACGCGCAGCGGCGCCACGTCCGCGCGGGTGATGGGCTCGCCGCGGCGCTTGGGCCCCGCCAAGTGGCGGCCCACGAGGCTCGCGCGGCTGGGCAGCACCCGCCCCGCCGTGTCGCGCGGCGCGGCCAGGTCCGCGGAATCCACCTGCGCCAGCGCCGGCAGGTCACGCGCGGCGCGCCACTCCATCGGCTCCCGCCGCGTCCACGCCGCCGGCTCGCGCCGCAGCACGGCGAAAACGCCCGCGGCCAGGAGCCCCGCGTACAGCACCAGGCCGGCGGCCGCGACTGCCCTAGGACTCATCGTACGTGAGCCTCCCCTCGCCCAGGAGCTGGTTGGAGAGCGTCAGGGTGTCCCACAGCTGCCGCTCCGCCTCGGAATCGGCGGGGCGGGGAAGGTGCAGCGCCTTGAGCACGTCGACCCGGAACAGGTCCACCGTGGCGCGCACCGTCTCGCCGTACACGCGCAGGTTGGCGACGGTGGCGCGGTAAAAGAGCAGGGCGCCCAGGGGAAGCCCCAGCCCCGTGATGAGCAGGATGGGAAGGCTGTGCCCCATCACCCCCACGGCCACGGCCCACGCCGAGCCGATGCCGCAGGCCACCGCCATGGCGGCCGAGACGTCCAGCTTGAGCCGCGCCTCTTCCAGGATGGGGCGGAACTGCGCGTCCGTGGCCGCGGCGCGCTGCAGGTGCAGCCAGAACACCTCCGGGTCCATCTTGTACCGGGCCAGGGCGTAGTCCCGGTACAGCTCGGCCGCGTTGGCCATCCCCGTAGGGCCCACCGTGGCCAGGTTCACGGGAAAGCGGCTGCGGCGCGCGGACAGGGCGCGGCCCCGGGCGTTCTCGGCGCGGGCGCGGGCGGCCGTGGCCAGGTCGCCGAACGCCACGTGCATCCGGTCCAGCTCGGATTTCACGGCCACATGGGTGCCGGCGAGCTCCGTTTCCAGCGCCGTGCACAGCGCGTCCAGCTGGGCCGCTTCGACCGGCTCCAGGCCGTGGATGCACCGCCGCACGTCGTCGAACGCATCCACCAGCATTTGCGAAGGCGCGGCGCCGATGGACGTGGGATGGTTTTCTCCCGCCACGCGCGCGTCCCGGAGCCGGTCCATCCACGTGGCGTCCCGCGGCTCCGGGACGGGCGCGGGCGGCGGTGCAGGGGAAAGCCGCGTGGCAGGCGGCGGCGGGGTCCCGCGGAAGAGGCGCAGGACGGCGCGCACCAGCCGCACGAGGAGCCCGGGCGGAGGCGCGGCGGCGGGCGGGGGTGGCGGCGGGGCCTCTGGCGCGGGCGCCGGGGCCGATGCGGGCTCGGGGTGCCGCGTGCGGAAGGGGAACAGTCGGTCCTCGCACGCCTTTACGTCCTGCTCCAGCCGCTCCAGCCGGCGCTGCTGGTCCTGCACCAGCCAGTCGTGCAGCCGGGCGGGGAGGACGCTTCCCTGCAGGAGGGCGCGCCACAGGGGCCCCGCGCTCCAGTAGACGAAGCCCAGCATGGCGACCACCACCAGCAGGGCGCCCGAGGCGAGCGCCTGGCGTCCCGCGTCCAGGGCCCGGAACCCGTTGACCTGGCGGTAGATCCACGCGGACGTGTCGTACCCCGCCAGCAGCGAGACCCCCGTGAGAAAGAGCACGGGAAAGAAGCCGGCCAGGAAGTACGTCTTTCCAAAGAGCCCCGTGACGCGGTCGATGATGCCGCCCAGCCCCGGGATCATCGGCCGCTCCGGGTCATGCGCACGTCACCGACGCGCGGCAGAACGGGCACGGGCTTCCCCCCGGCGCCCGGTGGTTGTTCCTGCACCGGCACACCTTTCCCGCGTTGCGGATGGCGTCGGCGAACGCCTCGTGGCGGGTGATGATCTTTACCGTGGTGCTCCGGGTCACAACGTTCAATCCCGTTACGGACACCACGCCGTAGCCGGCGTTCGCCTCGTCCAGCACGGCCGCCCAGTCGTCCGCCTCGGCCCGCGCCACGTGCAGGGGCATGCCCTCAACGTCTCCGATGCGCGGGAGCCCGCGCTCGAGCGCATCGTCCACGTCCTGGTTCGTGACGATCATGGGCGCGCGGCCGCCGGGCGCGACGACGGCGGCATGGACGCCGGCTTTCGCCATCTCGTCGAATACCGTCCGGGGCGCCACGTTGCCCCTGATGAGCGGGAGGGTGATGCGGTCCATTGTGCGCAGGAAATCGGATGATGAAAAACGTGGCGCGGACGCCCCCCCCGGCCGCCGGGCGGGGCGTCCGCGCGCGCAGGGTGACGATGGGTCAGCAGCCTCCGCCGCACGAGGCGTACAGGCACGTGTCGCCCGCCGTGGGGTTGCCGCCCGTGCCGCCGGTGCCCGTGCAGCCGCCGCCGCAGCTCGCCACCTCGTACGTCTGGTAGCCGCACCACGGCGCCTCCCACGTCTGGCAGTCCGCGTTGAAGGTTGCCTCGGCGCCGCGGACGGTGCCGCGCGCCTCCGGCCATGCCGCCGTGGCGAACGACTCCACCCGCAGCGAATCCAGCTTCAGCTTCCGTTTGCGCATCGTGCCCTCGTGGTTAGTGGGATGGATGGACGGGATTTCCCGGACCGCCGGTCAGAGCAGGGTGATGAGGTCCACGTGGCCGTCGCCCTTGTCGCGCGCGTGGGCGATCCCCATCCGGTACGCGAACGGCACGTCCCGTCCCGCGGCGATGGCCTGGTAGAACCCCGTGGAGAACGCGATGGCAGTGGCGTCGGGGATCTCCGCGCGCATCCCGATCACGTGCGGAATGTGCTCCCGGATGGCGCGCGCCTGCGGCTCCGACCAGCACGCGTTCAGCACCACGCAGCGGATGGTGTCGTGGAACAGCGAAAAGAGCTCCGCCAGCGCGGGGATGGTAACCACGCGCGCTTCCCCCGCCTCGCCGCGCAGGACGATGCCTTCTTCCGTTCCATGCCCCGCGAAGTGGACGATGGTGGGCGAATCGTCCAGCATCGCCTGCGACAGCCGGTCGAAGCTCGCCGCCCAGACCGCCTTCAGGTGGAGGCGATCGCGCTCCTTTGCCATCCGCAGGTTGGTCTCGATCCGCTCGAGCTCCCGCTCCAGGTCCAGCCGAGACAGCGTCGGGTCCGCAGCGAGAAAGAGGATGTGCGCCGGTCCGGGCCTCGCGCTCGCGTTCCCCCCCGCGACGGTGTCTTCCCGCGTGGGCGCCTGCGGGGCGGGGTGGCCGGTCGTCTCGGGGGCCGCGGGAACGCTGGATGACGGCTCGGGCATGGACGGACCTTTCGGGGTGCGATGGATCGGATCGGGCGGGCCCGCCGGCGAAGGCGCCATCAGCGCCGGACCCAGGAGCGACTGGAGGTAGTCCAGGCCGGGATAGACCGATCGCGCGGCGATGATGACCGGCGGAAAGATGGAGACCGGGTTGTCGTGCGTGTGGATGCGCCGGGCGGGGACGTCGATGGCCCACGAGACGGAAACGCCGCCGGTTCCGACCGTGTGCGAGATGCGCGTCTGCCGGGCGATGAAGCGCGCCATGGGTTCCGGGCATCCGTCGGCGAACACCAAGCCCAGCAGCCCGTTGGGATTGCGGCCGGCCGGCTTGAGCCCGTAGTCGCGTGGCAGCCGCCGCACCAGGTCGAAGAACTCGTCGCGCAGCCGCACGATGTCGCCCTCCGTGAGTCCGTCCGCATCGCACAGCGCCACGAACTCCACCGCCCCGGCGGACGTGCGGTATCCAAGAAATCCGAAGCTGGCGAACTCGCGATTGCGGGACAGGTCGTGCGCCTCCCGTTCCCGCACGAGGTGGTCGCCCAAGCGCCGGCTGGGGCCGTGGGCGGGCGCGCTCGTGGGGGCCAGGAGGGGAGAGGTCATCGGGATTTCGCGAGAACATGAAGGGGTGGAGCCCGGCGGCTCACGATGCCGGATGCGAATTGCCGCCCCCGATCCGTCCCTACCCATGGAGGGCCACGCCGTACCGAAATTCGCGCAGGGTGCCGGCGCCGGGGGCAGGAAGATCCGCCGCTTGGCTGCGCGCGTCCTGCCCGCCCGCCTCCGAACGAATCACTAGACGCCACAATGGGCCGCTGTTCACGACCGGTCAAGGGCGCAGGCGAGGGGCGCGCGCCCGCCGCCCGCGTCAGGGCAGACCGCGCTCCGCGGGAAGGTGATCGGCGACGAAGGCATTGAATGCGTGGGCCGGGTCCACCTGGAACGGAAAGCGTGTGATGATCGGCGCGATGCTCCCGGTGGGATCGTCCGCCGCGTCGATGGAGACGGAGAGCGGCAGGAGCGTGCCGGCCACGCCCGGGGGCATGAACTCCAGCGAGATGGGGTCGCCGGGCTGCAGGAGCAGGACCGACGTCATGTACTGGTTGCCCCAGTGCGAGGCGAACCCCTGCGTCTCGTGCCGTGCGGTGATCTGTTCGCGCCCCAGCAGCACGGTCACCGGCTGCCCCCGCGGCACGATGACGATGGGCACGGAGCCCGCCGCCGACGGGCGGGACGAAAGCGACAGGTTGAAGCGGCCCGGCGCCATGGCAACGAAGCCGGCGGAGAAGGTCGTCCGGCCGCGGCCGGTGGCGGCCCGGCTGGGCGTGTGGTGCCGGCCGGCACCCAGGAACCGCAGGTGCGCGGAGAGCGGGTTGGGCACCGAGTCCGCCCCCGGCGCCGCCTGCGCATCCGCCTCGCCGGATAGCCCGGTGCCGCCGGCGTCGCGGAACGTCAGCGTGAACGCGTGGCCGGTGTCGCTTACGACGAAGGGCAGGATGACGGTGTCGCCCAGGCATGCGTCCTTCGCCTGGCGGCGGCGCCAGCACCCCTGCTCGCCCACGCGGATGTACGACGTGTGCTCCACGTGCGTGTACAGCGGGTCCGCCGGCCGGGTGAGCTCGCGGTAGTCGTACCGGTAGCGGAGCTCGAACATCCCCGCCCGCCGCGGCAGGGCGTGCACCAGCCAGAACGTGCCGCCGCGCTCCCGCAGGTCGCTGTGCAGCTCCGTGTGCACGATGTGGAAGTCGTCGCCCAGCGCCGCGGCGAGCGCCCGGTGCAGCCGCGCCGTGTCGGGCGTGGCGGCCACCGGCGGTATCCGCCCCGTTGCATCCGTCTGCCCCGGCAGCGGCGCGCCGAACGACAGCGCCACCGCGAGCACCACTCCATTCAGAAGGTCCCGCATCCGCGCATCTCCGTCGTCCGGGTTGCCCGTGCCGTCTCCGCGATCGGCCGGCTCACCCACAGCCTGAAGCCGGCCCGGACGCGTACCCATCAGCCTGCCGGCATGTTCAATCGCCCGCGGATGGAGGCGGATGCACGAGGCCCTCCCCCGATCGCGATCAGGGGAGGGCCCGGCGTGTTGCGGACCGTGTGCGGCGGACTGGCCTCAGTCCCCGCTCGCCGCCGTCGCTTCCGAATCCGCTTCGGCGGATCCTGCGGCCGGCGCATCCGCTGTTTCGGACGACGCAGCCTCGGAGGATGCGGATTCCGTCGCATCGGACGTGGCGGATGCGGGCTCCGCAGGTGCCGGTGACGATGCCGCCGGCGCCGCATCCAGCCCCGTCTCCATCAGCCCGGCGACGAGTTGGGTAAAGCGGACGGGGTCATGCGGCTCGGAGCCCTCCGCCAGCAGCGACCATCCCAGCAGCAGCTCCGCGTAGTCGCCCACGACCGCGTCGTTGGGGTTCGCGTCGAAGCGCCGGCGCAGGCCCCGCACCATGGGGTGCTCCGCATTCAGCTCCAGGATGCGGCGCTGGCGCACTCCGTCGCGCCCCGTGGCCAGCAGGCGCTCCAGCTGCGGCGAGTAGTCGTGCTCCGAGACGACGAGCACGGCCGGCGACTTGGTCAGGCGGCCGGAGAGGCGCACCTCCTTGACCCACGTCTCCAGGCGCTTTTGCAGGACGCCCAGGAACGGCTCGAACTCCTTCTTCCGCTCCTCGCCCGCCTCCTTCTTCTCGCCCTCCTCCAGCTCCACGGCGCCCTTGCCGGCGGAACGGAGCCGCTTGCCCTCGTAGTCGCGGACGGACTGCACCACCAGCTCGTCCACGGGCTCCGTGAGGTACAGCACCTCCCAGCCCCGGTCGCGGAAGGTCTCCAGGGCGGGCGAGTTCTCGATCTGCTCGCGGCTGGATCCGGTGAGGTACCAGATGTCCGCCTGCCCCTCGGGCATCCGCTCCACGTACTCCTTGAGCGTGCCCAGCGAATCCGCGTCGCGCGACGAGCCGAAGAGGAGCAGGTTCAGCAGCGTGTCGCGGTTCTCGTAGTCCGAGTCCACGCCCTCCTTTACGGCCCGCCCCAGCTCGCGCCAGAACGTCTCGTACCTGGGGCGGTCGTTCTCCAGCAGCTTCTTGAGCGTGTCCAGCACCTTCTTGGTGAGCGCGCGGCGAATCTGCTTGACGTGGCGGTCGCTCTGCAGCATCTCGCGCGACACGTTCAGGGGCAGGTCCGGCGAGTCCACGGCGCCGCGCACCCACCGCATCCACCGCGGCAGCAGTTCCTCCGAGTTCTCGCGGACCAGCATCCGCTTTACGTACAGCCGCAGGTTGGGCTTGAAGCCCGGGTAGTACATCTCGTTGGCGCCCTTGGAGGGGATGAAGAGCACCGCCTGGTACTCCACCAATCCCTCGGCGCGCGTGTGGATGGTCTCCAGCGGCTCCGACCAGTCGTGCGAGATCTGCTTGTAGAAGTCCGCGTACTCTTCCTTCGTCACCTCCGACGGCGGGCGCGCCCAGATGGGCTTCATGGAATTGAGCGCCTTTTCCGGCTGCGGCGTATCCCCCTCCGGCACCTCCTCCGGCTTTTCGGCCGGGAGGATGATGGGATAGGTGATGAAGTCCGCGTGCTGCCGGACGATGCGCGAAAGCACCCAGCGGTCGGCGTAGTCCTCGATGCCGTTCTCGCTGTCCACGGGCTTGAGGTGCAGCGTGATGGTGGTGCCCGGCCGGTCGCGCTCCGCCTCCGTCACGGTGAACGACCCGCCGCCGGACGATTCCCACTTCACGGCCTCGTCCGTCCCCGCCTTGCGCGTGACCAGCTCCACCCGGTCCGCCACCATGAACGACGAGTAGAAGCCCACGCCGAACTGGCCGATGAGCTGCCCGGCGCCCTCGGCGGCCTTTTCCTTGAGCTGCTCCAGTGCCTCTCGCGTCCCCGAACGGGCGATGGTGCCGATGTTCCGCACCACCTCTTCGCGCGTCATCCCGATGCCGTCGTCCTCGATGACGAGGGTGCGGCTCTCCTTGTCCGGAAAGAGCCGGATCCTGGGCTCGTGCCCCTCGGGAAGGAGGTTCGGGTTGGTGAGCGCCTCGAAGCGGAGGCGGTCGATGGCGTCGGACGCGTTGGAGACCAGCTCGCGGAGAAAGATCTCCTTGTCCGTGTAGAGCGAGTGGATCACCAGGTCCAGGAGCCGCTGCACCTCGGCCTGGAAAGCGAACTGCTGCTGCGCCTGCTCGGGCACGTTCCCCTCCTGTCGCTGCGTTCGGATGATGTGTGTGCCGATGACGGTCCGCGGGCGCGGTTCATGGCCCGCGGAGAGACCTGAAATTTAGCAACGGCGCGGCGGGAAGTACAAGTGCAGCGACCCGGCCTGAACGAAACGGTGAGCAGCGACGAGCCGGCGGCTGTACCACGCCGTTCCCCAAGTGATCGGATTGACCAGTTTGGGCGGTTGAGGCAGCTTTCGGCTGCGCGGCAAGAGGCACGAATGATCGTACTCACCATGAGGAAATGCCATGCGGAGCAAGCGAGCGCAGCAACCGGGGAGACGCTCCGAGCGTTCGAAGACGCACGAGTCTCCACCCCAGGCAACGTGCTCCGCGCAGCACGCCGACGATCCGGACGCGTTCCTGGAGATCCAGGCGGAGAGCGGTCGCCGCATCCGTCCCATCGTCGCGGAGCATTACGGCGAGACAGAGTAGCAGCGAGTCCTTTCGCAGCAATTCATCCGAGGGCCGGGACATCCGCAGTCCCGGCCCTCCGGGCGTTCAGCCACCTTTACGGGGGATGTCCATGACGCCAAAGGCCCTCAGCGCAACCGCTGGCTTGTCATTTGTCAGAAATGATAGTAAGTTTCTGACAAAGGAGAACATCATGCCCGCAGTCGCTGAACGGATCATCCAGAGCATTGGCCAGGCGGCGGAAGGAGCGGTCTGGTCCGCCCGGGGATTTCTGCACCTCGGCTCGCGTAGCGCGGTCGACCAGGCGCTCTCGCGACTTGCCCGGGCAGGACGTCTGCTGCGGGTGGGACGGGGCCTGTACGTACGGCCGATCACCACGCGTTTCGGCATGCGCGCGCCTGCGCCGCAAACAGTGGTGGAGGGCGTGGCGGCGCTTACGGGAGAGACCGTGGCGCCAAGCGGGGCGGCCGCGGCGAGTGCACTGGAGCTTTCCACCCAGGTTCCCATCCGCCCAGTATTCCTGACCTCCGGGCGCACGCGACGCCTCCGCCTTGGGCGGCAGGTCGTGGAACTGCAGCACGCACCCGCCTGGCAGTTGCGCGGTCCCCGGAGCGTGGCCGGTCAGGCGGTGCGGGCTCTCGCCTGGCTGGGGCCAGAACGCGCCACCGAAGCTGCAAGGATCCTGAAGAGAACCCTGCCGGAAGCCGAGCGTCAGGCGCTGGTGGCCGCGCGCGGTGGACTGCCCACGTGGCTCGCGCAGGCCGTTGGGCAGGAGATGATGCCGCATGCCTGAGGCATTCCTGCGGCTGCCTCATGAAGATCGCGCGGATGCCTTGGGTACGGCCGCCTTCGAATCCGGCAGGCCGGCCGACCTGCTCGAGAAGGACGTCTGGGTCGTGTGGGCCCTGGACGCGCTGTTTCGCTCGCCCTGCGGCGAGCACCTGCGCTTCAAGGGTGGAACGTCCCTGTCGAAAGTCTTTGGCGCGATCACCCGCTTCTCCGAGGACATCGACGTCACGTACGACATCCGTGCTCTCTTGCCGGATATGGGGGACGCCGGCCACGAGCCCCTTCCCGTATCGCGAAGCCAGGAAAAGAAGTGGAGCGGTGCAGTACGCAAGCGGCTTCCTGAATGGGTCCGGACGTACGCCCTGCCCCTGGTGCAGGCCCGGCTGGTCCAGGAGGACGCACCCGCCGAGGCGCGTGCCGAGGAGGATCGGCTCTACATCCGATATCAACGGGTGACCGACTCGTCGACCGATTACGTTCGCCCCGAGGTGATGGTCGAATTCGGTGCACGGTCCACGGGAGAGCCTGCACACGAACGAGCTGTCGTATGTGACGCGTCGCGGTATCTGGAGGGCCTCGTGTTTCCGACCGCCAGGCCGCTGGTCATGGATGCGGAGCGCACGTTCTGGGAGAAGGCCACCGCGGTTCACGTGTTCTGCTGCCAGGGGCGTCTCCGCGGCGAGCGATATGCCCGGCACTGGTATGATCTGGTTCGCCTGGAGGATGCCGGGATCGCACGGACGGCGCTGGATGACCGCGAACTCGCCCGGGTAGTCGCGCGACACAAAGGATGGTTCTTCGCGGAGAAGGATACCCGGGGAGAACCGATCAACTATGAAACCGCGGTTGAAGGTGCGTTGCGCCTGGTGCCGGACGGAACGGCTCTCGATGCGTTGGCTCAGGATTATGCGCTCATGATCCAGGCTGGCCTGCTGGAGGAGTCCGCCCCGTCTTTCGGGGAGATCATGAGCCGGTGCCGTGCGCTGGAAGAATGGGCAAATCAGTGACTGGACATCCGTAAATCTGCGGCGCGAGGTATCCCCAGCTGGACTCCTCCGGCGTTGCCGAGCGAGCCCTGCGGGCAGCGCTAGAATACCAAGGCCCCCGCAGCGCATCCGCCGCGGGGGCCTCCGCTCGTGTTCAGCCCACATCCTCAACGCGCCGTCGCGGGCCCGCCACCGGCACGGTCCAGGATGTCGCCCCACGTGCGCGGCCACGTCCGCCCACCAATCGTGCTGAACGTCACGCCGCTGTCGTGTCAAATGTGACAATCTTGCGCAGAGGCGGGTCCTTTCCTATCATGCCAAAACGTTTGACTGGGCGACCTCTCCCGTAGCCGGGCAGGCCGCTCAGCCGGCGCTCTCCCTCCTTTCGTTCTCTCGATCTCATCCATCCATGTACAGAATCGACCTTAATTCCGTAGTCCGGCTCGTTTGCGTGTTGATGATGCTGGTGGCGGGCGCCGCGGAGGCGGGTGCACAGAACCGGGCTGTGTCCCTCAGGGAGCGCGAACTGCGGGACAACACCGCGCCCACCCTGTACGACGCCATCGCGCAGCTCCGGCCCAACTGGCTGCTCCTGGGCGCGGGCATCACGACCCGGCCGGCCGCCGAGGGTGTGGCGGTGTTCGTGAACCGCCAGTACGCGGGGTCCCTGGACGCGCTGCGGGCGATCGATCCCCGCCAGGTGCTGGCGGTGCGCGTGAACACGCCCGGATACGCGCGGGCCATGGACCTGCGGTTTCCGTACGAGGATTTCGCCGCGGCGCTCTTCGTGGAACTGCGGCGCCCCGACTCCGAGCGGCCGCGGGGGCGGTTCACCGTGTCTCCGGAAGTGGGATTCAGCGTTCTTTCCCTGCCGGGGATCGCGCGGGCGGCGCTGAGCGACGAGGGGTACGGTGGCGACCTGAAGACTGCGTCCGGGGGGCTCGTCCTCCACGGGGATGACGGGAACACCAACCCCGTGGTGCTGGGTGGCAGCGTGCACTATCGCATGCGCGGCCCGTGGGGCGGCGCCCTGGGCGTGTACCACACGCTGGAGGGCCAGGCCGCCGGCGCCGACCCGACGCGATACCTGGAGGCGGTGAGCTCCCGCGTCACGAGCACGGAAGCCACGCTCCTCCTGACCCGCCAGGCGGCGGCGCTGCGCCTGGGTGTGGGACCCGCCGTGCGGACCGTGGACTGGTCGTGGGCGGACGCCTACTGCGAGTGCGACGACCGCGAGACCAGCGGCAGCACCGCCGTGGGCGTGGCCGGGGAAATCGTGGCCGCTCTGCCCGTCGCGTCCCTGCCCGTGTTCCCGGAGTTCAAGCTGCTGGCCCGCTACTATCCCTCCCAGCAGTCGGAATTCTCCAAGTTCAGCGAGCCGCTGGAGGTGGGCGGGCTGGTGCTCACCATGGGCCTGGGCATCGCCACACAGTTTTGATGCACCCGCGCGGCGGGCGAGTGCCCCGCCGTGACGGACGAAGGCCCCCGCGGCGCATCCGCCGCGGGGGCCTTCGCTCGTCTCCAGCCTACGCCGTCAGCGCGCGGTGGCGGTGCCGCGGCCGGCGGGGTCCAGGGATGTCGTCCACGCGCGCGGCCACGTCCGCCCGGTGCTGTTGCCCGACTCAGCAGGCCGGGTCTCCGGGTGCCTGCGGCTCAAGCGTTACTCCGGCCGCTCCCAGCCAGGGGATCTCGATGCGCTCGGACCTGTGGCGAAACGAAGCGAACGTCACCTGGGGGCCTTGGCCATCTCACGCTCGTGTACGTCGAAGTTGATGTTTCACTTGTATCCACCGGAATCAGTGAAAGATGAAGGCCAGAGTTCGTTCTTAGCTTAGTTCCTTTCTTCAGGTGGATTCTGCGCTAGGCGACCCATCTCTGAAAGGGTATCCCAAAGGCCCATCTGGCCAGCGCACCAAATCACCAAGCCTGCTTTATCGGTGGACATACTCGCGCGATAGATCGAAAGCATCTGCTCTGCAGGCACTGCAATGCCGACTTGCGTACAAACATATGCGTAGGTGATTGGATCTATTTGTGCAAGCCTCTCCACCACACTTACGTCGTGAGACGCTACCCGGCGATACAGTCGTCCGAGCCGTGCACCCTCAAAATGTGCTTCGAACTCCCTCAAATATCGGAATAGGAATTCTGGCGGCGCACGAAGAAGAAGGAGGCGCGCAGCTTCAAAGTCCCGAAAAGTTGCCCAACTAGTAATTAGGTATTCTGGGCAAATGTCTTCCGGGAATTCTTTCAATCGCCGATAGACCTGCCGGCGCACATTCCCGTTCCTACATTGGCTCAGCCGTTGGAGGATACTGTGCTCCTGATCGTCAGGTAACGCTTCGATGACCGCGAGTAAGGCGCTAGCAGCGCTGGTCTGGGAGCGGCCGTGGAGGGTGTGAACATCGTTCTCGAGTTGTGCAATGAGCCGATGGTGGTCAGGGGTGATTCCGCACCGTATGTCCTTTCGAATTTTACGGAAATGCACCTCTTCTCGTTGTTGCCCTAGATCCACGATAGTTTCATATAACTGCAACGCTTCGTCAGCGGATAGACAGAATACGAGGGCTTTGTATATGTCGGCTCCGTTCGCTGAAAACGCTTCGAAGGGAAACTGCACAAGATACCTAACTTTATCAGAGGACGCTGCATCCCCGGGAGGCGTAGGCGATGTCATCGTGCAGTCCTCGTTTGCGGATGATGGGCAGATCGGACCGTCGGCCTTGGCAAGAGGTGTCGGCCCGTAGGATTTCTTCGCAGGAACCCAACTAAAAGCTCATGAACTGCCACACCACATTTTGTTATGGACATAGTATCCATCAGGGTTGGAAAAGCAATGGGATGGACAAGCACCTGACGGCTTAGTGACTCCAGCCGCGCGCGCAACTCACAAAAGGCCCCCGCGGCGCATCCGCCGCGGGGGCCTTCCTCGTGTCCAGCCTCTACGCCGTCAGCGCGCCGTCGCGCCGCGGCCGGCGGGGTCCAGGATGTCGTCCACGCGCGCGGCCACGTCCGCCCAGTGCGCGCGCTGCACCCCCGCGGGCGCCGACGCGGCGCGCTGACGGGCCTGCGCGCGGATCATCGTCAGCTCGCTGCGCGCCAGGGCGGGCAGGTCGCTGCGGGGCACGTTCAGGGGCGCCAGCAGGGGCGGCGGCGGGCCCTCGCCGGCCTCTCCGGCTTCGGCCGGGCGCGCGGGGGGCGGCGACACCAGCGCGCCCAGGCGGTCCAGGTACACGCGGTGCAGCCCGCGCAGGTTGGCGTCGGGCGCGGACTCGCTCCACACCACGCGCCGCAGGTCCGCCAGGTACTCCGCGGGCGCGTACGCCGCCGCCGGGTCCATCTCCATGCTCAGCGCCATCCGGTCCAGCCGCCGCGCGTCCAGCAGCGCCGTCACCACCAGCGCCTGCGCGCCCGCCAGCGGCGTTCCGCCCACGCGCCGCGTGATGCTCGTGGGCGCCAGCCACGCGGGCGTGCGGATGGCGTTCTGCGCCAAAAAGGCCAGCGCCCGCTCCTGCGACGCCCGCGACACGGGCGAGTACACGGCGCCGGGCTCCCCCGCCGTGCGCGGGTCCACCCGCACGCCGCCGATCACGCTGGCCACGTGGCGCATGTACGTGCCCCACATCCCCACCGTCTCGCGGTACAGTTCCGCCAGGTCCCCGTCGTCCTCGCCGGGGCGCGCCGTCCAGGCGGGAAGGTTGGGCACCACGCGCTGCAGGTTGGCCAGCGCGAAGCCCGTGGCGGCCACCGGGTCGTCGCCCAGGTCCTCCGTCTGCGCGCGGGGGTCGATGCCGCTCAGGTACTGCGGCAGGTACCGGTACTTCATGGGCCCGGACGACGCGGAAAGCATGCGGTCCAGGATGGGGCGCTCCGCCTCGGGGGTGGGCGCGTCGGGAAAGACGCGGTAGCCCCACTCGATGATGAAGTCGTCGAAGGGCCCCAGCCGGCGGATGAAGTCGTTGGGCTGCAGCCCGTCGCCCGGCTGCGCGATGTAGTTCTGCCGCGCGTAGTCCATGATGGTGGCGCTCACGCCGTAGCGCCGCGTGAACGACGTGCTGCGCAGCGAGTCCACGGGGAACGAGGCGCTGGCGATCATGTTGTGCGGCAGCCCCAGCGCGTGGCCGATCTCGTGGGTGATCACCTGGCGCATGGTCTCGCCCATGAGCGGCTCGGGGATCTCCAGCGAGCGCGCCGAGGGGTTGGCCGCGCCCGTCTCGATCATCAGCCGGTTGCGGTAGCTGCGCATGTGGTTGTGGTACCACACGATGTCGCTCTCGATGATCTCGCCCGAGCGCGGGTCCACCGTGCTGGGGCCCTGCGCGTTGCGCGTGGTGCTGGCCGCCCAGCGGACGACGGAGTAGCGGATGTCTTCCGGGTCCCACTCCGGGTCGTCCGTGGGCGGGTCCATCACCCGCACGGCGTTGCGAAAGCCGGCCTTCTCGAAGACGCGGTTCCAGTCCTCCACCCCCTGGCGCACGTACGGGCGCCAGCGTGCGGGCGTGGCCGGGTCGATGTAGTACACGATGGGCTTCACGGGCTCCACCAGCTCGCCGCGCGCGTACGCCGCCGGGTCCGACGGCTCCAGCCGCCAGCGCGCGATGAAGCTTTCCGTATCCACCCCCTGCTCTTCGGACCCGTAGTTGATGCGCTCCACGCCAAAGAAGCCCGCGCGCGGGTCCGCGTAGCGCGGGCGCATGGGTACGCGGGGAAGCAGCACCAGCGACTGCCGCATCTCCAGGGTGATGGTGCCGCCCGCGCGGTCGCTGGGGGGCGCCGTGGCCTCGAAGGTCTGCGTGTGGCGTACCTCCACGTTCAGCGGATAGCTGCGCGCCGCGTTCACGAAGCTGCGCGCGGGGTCCAGGCGGCGCACCTTGAACTGCTCGCGCTGCTGCGTGGTGAGCCCGCTGAGCGCCGGCGTGTCGCCCCCAAAGAAGTCGGTGACGTCGATCACGGCCGCCGCGCTGTCGGGCGTGTACGCCTGCACGGGGAACGCGGCCAGGATGGCGCCCAGGTAGTTGCTGGCCACCGACCGGGCGATGGGCAGGGAGTCCGCCGCCACGGCGCCGGTCTCCACGCCGCGCAGGATCACGCGGTCGCCCTGGCGCTCCCACCGCACCAGCCGCTCGTGGATGGTGACGCCGGCGGGGAGGTACGCGCCAAAGTTGGCCGGTGTGGCGGACACGCGCCCCACCATCAGGAAGTCGCGGCCCACGAGCGAGTCCGGCACCTCCAGGAACCACCGCTCGTCCACGCGGTGCACGGTGACGCCGCCCGAGTCGCTCACGGCGCGGGCGGGGATGACCTGCGCGTACGGCTTGGGCGCGGCCGCGCGCGCACCGCCGCCACTGCCGCCCGGGGCGCCGCCGCTGCCGCCACCCGACGGTGCGGCGGCGGCCGGTGCGTCGGGACGCGCCGCGGGGGCGGGAGAGGTGCGCGTGGCGGCGGGTGCGCACGCGCTCACGGCCACCGCCGCGGCGGCCAGGGAGCCGAACCAGAGTCTGCTTCGCACGATGCGGATGGCTGTAGGGAGACGATGCGGATGTGGATGCGTGAAACGAATCATCCCCGCGCCGCGTGACGGTCGCGGTGCGGATCTGCTAAAAAACCTAGCAAATCAGCACTGGATGGCGCAACTCGCCACGCGTGTGGTCCGGCGGGGGCCGCGTCGTCGAGGCGCACGGGATGAACCCGTTCCGTGCATCGGTGGCCATGACCGGATCAGGAAACGGGGAGGCTCGCCCCGGTCATGCCCTCGCCGCTAAATGCCGAACAACTTGGAGGTTTCGACGAATCCATCCCACGCCATCGTCAGGAAGGTAGCGATTCCGAGCGTCATTGCGGCAAGAATGATCAGCATTCCGGCAACTGCCAGGAGGATGACCAGCAGCTTGCCCAATAGGGGAATGTTCGGGATTCGATCGGCGAGAAGGAGGAATCCGCTGCCCACGAACATTCCGGCCGCGGTGATAAACAGGCCGCCCAGTAAAGCGCCGCGCAACACAACACCCAGGACGGCAAAGAACAACAAGGCCTTGAACGGCATCGTGCGCCAAATCTGTCCCAGAAGTGGCGCCGAAGCGAGCTTCGCGCTGAGGGCCGCTTGCCGCACTCTGGTCCCTGAGAAACACAGAACCAGAGTTATCACGAAAGAAGGAACCAGGAGAGGCCAGTTCGGATCGATCGTCGATATCATGCCAACGAAATTCATCGGCCGTCTACCTGTTTGGTCTCCACCCACCGGTAGCTTGCGTGGCTGTCGTAGTCGATGCCGTGCTTTTGCTTGAGCTGCTGGATGTGGCGCAGCTGCGACTTCGTGTGCGGGCTGGCGACGCCATCGCCCAGCGGCTCGTTCGTGTGCAGCAGGATCTCTTCCAGCAGGCTGTCCACGCTCATCCGCTTGTGCGCGGCCAGGTCGTGCAGCAGCGCGGCGAGGCGCTTCTCCAGCCGCACGGGGACGTCCACGCGCTCGATGGGGATCGGCTCGCCGATGGTGTGGATGTAGTGCCCGAAACCCAGCTCGTACCCGTTCAGGTCGCGGATGCGGTAGTCGCGCAGCCCCCACGGCCGGTCTTCCGGCGGCGCCGTGACGTCCACGCCGCTGGCGCGCTGAAAGTCGTACAGCTCGTCCGCATCGCCCACGACGAAGTAGAGCCGGCATCCCTCCGGATTGGCCGTCCCTTCTTCGAGAAAGACCTGCTCCTTGCCCAGGTCCACGCCCGCCATCATCACCGGCTCGCCCCAGGTAAACGCGAGGGTGAAGCCGAGCTTCGTCGTGTAGAACTCGGCTGCGGCCAGGACGTCGGGGACGGCGAGGCGCGGGTGGATGCGCTCGCAATCGACCTGCGGGGGCGTCGGATTGGGCATGGGATTGCTCCGGCGGGGCGGCGTGCGTTGCGGGCGCGATGCACGATAATGCGCCCGGGTGCGATGACAAGGTTCGCCTGCTCCGGCGTTCGCGCGCGGTGAGGCGGGCCTTTCGCGCGGCGAGCCGGTGGTTTGGGGGTGGATGGGAGAACGCTGCGATATCCGCGAACCGTTGCCGCCGATGACCGCGCTTGCCGATGATCCCGGGGACGCCGCCGCGCGCAGGGCCCGATCGGCCTGTACGATGGCGTGTCCCCGCGCACGGCCAGCCGGTGGCGTGGCACTCGCCCGTGACGGACGGTCCGCGCAGGCGGACTTCGTGTCGTCGTTGCGGCGAATTCATTCGCTCTGCCGACTAACGCACTTTCGCACTTTCGCACTTTCGCACTTCTCACGCACTCACAACTCCACTTCCCCCTGGATGCAGGTGATCGCCGGGCCGCCCACCCACACGGTGCCGTCCGCGTCCTGCTCGATCCATGGCCGGCCGCGGCGCCCCAGGCGGGTGCCCTGGCTGGCGACGTACGGTGCCGTCGCGCGGCCGCTGGCCAGCAGCCACTGCGCGAGCGAGGCGTTCAGGCTCCCCGTGACGGGATCCTCCCGCATGGCGCCCTGCTCGTCGCTGAACACGGCCCGCACCTCCCACGCGCACTCCGCGCCCGGCGGATACGCGCCCACGATCCCGATGTCCAGGCTCCCCTCGCCGGACCAGCGGCTGAAGTCCGGCTCCACGGCCAGCACGGTATCCGCGTCCTCCAGCAGCACGGCGACCCATCCGGGCCCGTTGTCCGCCCACTGCGCGTCCACGATCTCGCCGCGGCCAATCCCCAGCACGGACGCGAGCTGATCCACCATCCCTTCATCCACCGGCCCCGTGCGGATGAGCGGCGGCGCGGCGAAGGCGAATCCCCGCTCGCCCCGGCGGATGGGCACCAGCCCCGCGCCGCACTCCTGCACGATGCGCCCGGCGTCGCGCGGAACGCCGCCCGCGGCCAGCCACGCGTGGCAGGAGCCCAGCGTGGGATGCCCCGCGAACGGAAGCTCCCGCGCCAGGGTGAAGATGCGCACCCGGTAGTCGGCCTCGGGCGTGGTGGGCGGCAGGAGAAACGTGGTCTCGGAGAGATTGGTCCAGCGCGAGAACTGCTGCATCTGCTCCGTCGAGAGTCCCTCCCCGTCCACGACGACGGCGAGCGGATTGCCCAGGAACGGCTCGGGCGAAAACACGTCGACCTGCTGAAAGCGCCTGCGCATTCGGTGGATGCCTTTCGTGTGAATCTCGGGTCCCCCCGGGACCGCTCAGCCGCGCCGCTGGTGTCGGCGCAGGCCGACAGTGTGAAGTTGTAGCCGCGACTTATGCCGATTGAGAACTAAATTCGGTAACCGCTTTCGCCGGAGCATGCTCTCGTGCATGGCAGTGTGCGGTGCAGTCCGCGAAGGCGGACTTCGTGCATTTCCAGCGGCGACTTCAGTCGCTCCGGCCGGGGCGTGGCGTTTACCGGATCAGATCCCCAAGGGGCATCATTCGCTCCCCGCCGGCCGCGCACGAACTTGCCCGCTCGCCGTGGAAGGTCGTGCACGGATGGGTCTGTGCACCGGGGCAACCAGATTCTTCGGCCGGCGCCATCTCGTCATGGGACGGATCGAGCCGGCGCCGACCTCAGAATGACATCACGGGCCGGGCAAAAGAACTGCAAATGCGTACGAAAAACCCGCTCTAAGGTGCCTGGAGCAGCGCCGGCAGCAGCACGCGGGCCATGATGGCGTTGGGCGGCGTATTGTCCGCGTTGTAGGCACCGCCCGTGAACACGGCGACGAGGTCCAGCGACGGGACCAGGTAGATCTTCTGCCCGCCGTTGCCGGACGCGGCGATCATGTCCACGCGCCGGGGCCCGGCCGCGGTGGGCACGCTGAGCCACTGGTGCCACCAGTAGTATCCGTATCCCTGGTCGCCCACCTGGCTGTGCGCCGCCGTGGAGCGCCGTACCCACTCCGCCGGGAGCACCCGCCGTCCATCCCACATCCCCTCTTGCTGATAGAGGATGCCCAGCTTGAGCATGTCCCGCGGCCGCAGGTACAGCTGCGCGAACGTGGACGCGTTCTCATCCGACAGCGTGAAGTTCCAGCGCACGTCCTCCGCGCGGATCCCCAGCGGATCGAAGAGCACGCGCTGCGCGTACGCCAGGAGCGGCTGTCCCGTCGCGCGCTCCACCATCCGCCCCGCCGTCACCACGCCCGCCGAGCAGTAGCGCGCCACCGTCCCGCGCTCCGCCGCGACGGGCAGGTCCAAAAAGAACTTCACCCAGTCGTCGGATGGGTACACGCGCTGTTCGTTGCCCGGCGAATCGCCGTCCCAGTCGTCGCAGGCCAGGCCCGTGCGGTGCGTCAGCAGGTCGCCCAGGGTGAGCGCCTGCTTTTGCGGATGCGGATTGGCGAAGCCCGCGTACGGCAGCCGGTCCGCGACGCGCTCCTGCTCCCCCGCCAGCGCGCCCTGGCCGATGGCGACGCCCACGAGCGCCGAGACCACGCTCTTGGTGGCGGAGCGCATCGGATGCGGGCGGGCACGGTCGAACCCGTAGAAGTACTCCTCCAGCACCAGCCGCCCGCGCCGGTAGACGAGCACGCTGTGCAGGTCCGCCCAGGTGCCGTCCACGGCGCCGCGGACGATGGCCTCCGCCACGGACGCGTCCAGCCCCGCCCCGGCCAGGTCGCCGACCGCGATCCCGTCCCCCAGGTACGGCGGCGGCTGGTACGCGTAGGCGCCGGCGTCCCGCGGCCGCGCGAGCACCAGCTGCGCGATCGACGGGTCCACGGTGGGCGACAGCCGCTCGAAGTACGTGCCGCCCTCCTCGAACCCCGTGACGGTCCCGGCCGCGTCGCGGCGGAAGGGGATCGTCTGCCCCGGCCCGTTGACGAACCGGTCCGGACCCGAGGCCCGCAGGGGATACTTGGCCTCGTCGATGATGGCGACGAGCAGCGTGTCCGCCGGCACCAGCGCCAGCGTGGTGCCGCCGTGGTAGCGGTACGTGCCCGTGTAGTCGGCGAGCGGACGCGACCCCTGCGACATGGAGGGCTGGGGCTGGGCGGATGCGCTCGCCGTCGGCAGGATGGCGGCGGCGAGCAGGCCGAGGAACGCGGCGAGCAGGGGCGTGCGCGGATGTGGAACCATCGTCGCCGTCTCCGGATCAGTGTCGTGCGCGGTCCCTCATCCGGAAACCACGGTCCAGCGGGTGGAGATACGGTGGATGATCGTCCGCTGATTCACGATCGATGCCCCGGCGGGCCGGACGCCCGGACATCCGCCCGCGCGGATCAGCCGTTCGCGGCCGGTACCACGCGCGTCACGAAGCCCAGGATCGTCCCTTCCGGGCTTTCTGCGTACGCCACCGTCTGCCCCCACGGCATCTCGCGGGGCGGAGTGAGCCCCTTCGCGCCCGCGGCCACGGCACGCTCGTAGGCGGCGGGGACGTCTTCCGTGTAGAACGCCACCTCCACGGCCGAGACCCGCTTGCCGTGCTGATTGTACGCGCCGGGCATCATCAGCTCGCCCGCGCGGTCCGCGGCCAGGGTCAGCAGCTTGTCGGGACCCAGCTCGGCGAAGCCGAGGGCCTCGTCGTAGTAGCTCGGCTCCCAGCCCAGCGCGCGGCGATAGAAATCCACCGCGGCGGCAAAATCCTCCACGTAGAGGACGGTGGTGGCGAAGCGGAGATCGGCGGTCATGTGGATGCGGATGGGCTCGGGCCTGGAATCGGACTGCGGCGGACGGGCGGAATCTGCGCGGCGGGGGATGCGGGGTGCAAGCGCGGCGCTCGGCCGATCCGGATCAACCTCCCGCGTCCTCCGGCGGCTCGAACAGCGCGACCTCGTCCACGGGGACGAAGCCCAGCTTGCGCGCGAGCCTCCACGACGCGGGGTTCTCGGGGATGCTGGCCCACACCGGCTGCTTTCCCATCCCCTGCATGTGGTGGATGAGAAACGTCACGCACAGCGCCGCGTATCCGCGCCGGCGGTGCGCCTCCAGCGTGTCGATGCTGATGTCCCACAGCGTCTCCGTGACGGCGCCCGCATAGCAGAACGAGACGGGCCGCCCCTCCACGAACGTCGCCGCGACCGGTGAGCCCTCGGCCCCGGTCTCCAGCTCCTCCGCCAGCTCCGCGGGCACGTCCCACGCGCCGAGCTGCGCCGGGTCCACGAAGCGCACCTGCCCCGGCGCCACGTCGGGCAGCCGGGGCGCGTCGCCCAGACGGTGCAGGATGGCGCGCGTCGCCGTCCACTCCGGGAGAAGCCGCGCGATCCGCTCCGCCTGCTCCGGGGGTGCGACGAGGCTGCCGCCGCCCGTGTTGCGCGCGGCGGCGTCCAGGATCCCCTCGTCCGCCGGCGCGCCCACGACGATGATGCCGCCCAGCCCGCCGGGATCCAGCAGGACGAACGAGAGCTCCGGCGCCTCGCGCACGCCCAGGATCTCGCACGCGCCGCCGCGCAGCATCGACCGCGCCTCTACCCACCGCGGCACGTCCGGCAGCCGCTCCGCGAGCGCATTCCCGAGCGCAATCCGATCCTCCATCGCCGCGAACGCCCCTCGCTGGTGCCGGCGCAGGCCGACGGTGTGAAGTTGTAGCCGCGCTGGATCACAGAGCGAATGAATTCGCCGCAACGACCACACGAAGTCCGCCTGCGCGGACTGTCCGTAACGGGCCCGTGCCACGCCACCGGCGGTGCTTTGCCCGGGCGGCCGTTGGTGTCGGCGGAGGCCGACAGTGTGAAGTTGTAGCCGCGATTTCAATCGCTCGCGTCTCTGCCGCGGCACTCCTCTCGATCCCATCCGCGATCCATCTCACCGCAACCCCATGGAGCCCACCGTAACCCCATGGAGCCACCGCAACCGATCGATCTCGCCGCGACCGATCGATTCCGCCTGGGTCGATCCATCCCCCCCTCAACGCCACCGCGCAGCCAATGGTTCCCGGCCGCCGCGCTCACCCGGCGGCGGCGGCATCCTGCAGGGCCCGGAGAAAGGCGCGGGTGGCCGTACAGGCGTGCCGCGCGGACGCCCGCACCACGGCCATGGTCCGCTGCGGCACGGGATCCACCAGGCGTGCGATGGCGAGCCCTTCCCGCTCCGCGCGGGGCAGGATGTACCGCGCGGGGAGCACCGAAACGCCCATCCCGGCCCGCACGGCCGAGCAGATCCCCTCGATGGCCGTGATCTCCGCCACCACCTTCTGCCGGCTCCCGGCCTCTTCCAGCACGGCGTCGATCCCCTGGCGCAGGCAGTACCCGCCCGGCGGCACCACCAGCGGAAGCGCGCCCAGTTCCCCCGTGCGCAGGGTGGCGCCCGCGAGCGGATGGTCCCGCGGCACCACGAGCACCAGGTCCTCCATGTACAGCGGGTGCGCCTCCAGCCCCTCCACCGGCTCGTCCGGCAGGTAGGTGAGGCCCAGCGCGGCTTGGCCGTCCAGCACCGCCTGCAGCACGTGCTCGCCGCGGTCCTCGCGCACGCGCACCACCACGCCGGGGTGCGACCCGTGGAACCCCGCGATCACGTCCACCAGGAAGCCGACGTTCGCCGTCTGCACGGCGGAGACGGCCAGGTCGCCGCGGACGGTGCCGCGCAGGTCGTCCACCGCCGCGCGGGCGTTGTCCACCTCCCGCACGATGCGCAGCCCGTGCTCGTGCAGCACGCGCCCGGCCGCCGTCAGCTCCACCCGCCGCCCCAGCCGGTCGAACAGCGGCAGCCCCACGTCGCGCTCCAGCGCCGCGATCTGCTGCGAGAGCGCCGGCTGCGAGACGAACAGGGCCTCCGCCGCGCGGGTGAAGTGCGCGTGCTGGGCCACCGCGAGAAAGTAGCGGATCTGCCGGATCTCCATCGTGATAAGCCCTGCTTATGGAAACATGAAAAATCCGTCTTGGACACAATGATAGCGTCTGGGTAGCTTCGGTTGCAAGCAGACGCGGGACGTGGCGCACGATGGCGCCGCGCCCGGCTGCGCAACCGTCGCGGGACCCGTCCCACGACCTGAAACCGAAGTGAGCGAACATGATTGCGATTCGATACGGGAGCGGACAGACGATGCGGAGCCTGGGGACGGCGGCGCTGCTGATCCTGGCCGCATGCCAGACGACGGGAACCCAGGCGGCGCCGGGGGGGATCGGCTCGGCGGGGGGTAACGCGGCGCCGGAGTTCGACCTGGTGATGACGCGGGTGGAGCGGCGGGGCGACAACCTGGTGTTCACGGAGACGGTGTCCGGTCGGGCCGGCGCATCCGTCCCCACGCCGGTGGGCCAGCTGGCGGGGAGCCGCGTGTTCAGCTACGTGTGGCCCACGTCGCTGGACCCGTCCGCCGTGGGCTTCGAGGGCGGGACGGGCATCCTGGCCCTGGCCGCCACGGCCCACCCCGACTTCGACGACACGCCGCTGTACGACGAGGACCGCGACGGCAACCAGGGCAACGACGGGCGCCTGTGGCACGCGCACTGGGTGGTGCTCGCGCCGGACGAGGCGTGCGGCCCCGGCGCCCTCAAGGTGCGCGACATTCCCGAGGGCACGTCGCCGCGGCTGCCGGCCACGTGGCCGCGGCTCCCGCTGTTCATCGACAGCCCGGGATACGACACGCAGGTGAGCGAATCCACCGTGCGCATTCCCGTTCCCCTGCGGGCCATCGGCGCCCCGGCGGATTTCCGGTACGACGGCGTGACGGCGGCGCTCCGCGTGAATGCCAGCGTGCACGATCCCCTGCTCTGCGTGGCCGACGTGTTCGACGTCGCTTCCGGAGACCTGTCGCTCCCGGGACGGGTGCAGTAGCGCCGGGGCGGGAGTCGAAGCGGAGGGAGGGATTGGCCAGGGTAGGATCGGCGGGGGACGGGAGCGACTGAAGTCGCGGCTACAACTTCACACTGTCCGCCTGCGCGGACACCACGGAAACAACGGCGCACGCGCGGCCTCGGGGGCCACGCGTGCGCTCGGTCATCATCCGCGAACAGCGTTTATCCGTCCGCACCCGTGCAGATGATCATGATGTCGGCCAGGGTCTTCACGACCCGCGTGACGCGGCATCCATCGTCGCCACAGGTGATCCACCACAGGGATTCGTCCACCCACCCATCGGCGTCCACCACCTCGTGCAGGGCGAGGGCATAGGAGCCGTCGGCGGACCGACGCACGTCGTGGAACCACGCGAGGGCCCGCGGCGGACACGGCGCATCGTCCGGGCGCTTCTCCCCCAGCCCGCGCACCGCGAGATCGTGCGATGTGATGTCCGCGGACAGTCCGGAAACGTCGACGATGCGGTCCGTGCCCGTGCGGCGCGCGCGTGCGGCCACCGAGTCCAGCATGAGCATGGACGCGGCCGGGGAGAGCACGGCCGGGGCATCCGCCGCGTCCGTGCCGGGTGTTCTGCCGGACGGCGACGTCTGCTGCGCGCGGAGAATGCCGGGCACGAGCAGCAGTGTCAGCACGAGCAGGCGGATGGATCGAAGCACGGCGAATCCTGCAGACAGTTTTCCTGGTTACACTGTGTAACGAGGCCCTCGGGTAGACGCGCCCTGCGGCGGCACCCATCCTCCAACGTTCCACCCTGTGGATGTGAGACGGCGCACGCGCGGCCCGCCGGGCACCGCGCGTGCGCCGATCGTCATCCACCCCCATTCACCCGGCGGCCAGGGCGCGGCGCAGGGTGGCGTGCTCCATCCAGGCGAACGCGGCCACGGCGGCGCCCTGCACCAGCACGAACGCCGTTCCCAGCAGCGTGGGGCTCACCCATCCGCTCAGCAGCAGGATGGCGCTGTCCGCCGCCCACAGCACGTTGACGCCGATGATGGCCCACACCGCGCCGGGAGCGATGCGCGGACGCGTGGCCATCCACCCCAGCACGGCCGCGAACGGCACCAGCACGAGCCCCGCCCACCGCAGCAGCCCCGCCGGCATCCCCAGCATCCCGCTCAGCGGCCCCGCCGCCGCCACCAGCAGCCCGCCCATGGCCGCCGTGGCGACGGCATCCGAGAGAAGCGCGCCCTTGAGGCCGCCCTGGCTCGTCGTCTCTGCACGCATGGCTTTTCATCCCCGTTGATCCGCGGTTCATTCCGGCGGCCGCCTTGTGCGCCGCGCCGGTGCCTCTACGTTAGGGGCGACCGTGGGGGCCGTCGATTACGCGGGAGGTAATGGTGGGAGCAGGCGTTGCGGTGGACAGTGGCGCGCCGGTGGGGGCGCTGCTGCGCGAGTGGCGGCAGCGGCGGCGCTACAGCCAGCTGGCGCTCGCGCTGGAGGCGGGGATCTCGGCGCGGCACCTGAGCTTTCTGGAGACGGGCCGCGCCGCCCCCAGCCGCGAGATGCTCGCCCGGCTGGCGGAGCAGCTGGAGGTGCCCGCCCGGCACCGCAACGCGCTCTACCTGGCCGCCGGCTACGCGCCGCAGTACCGCGAGCGCGCCCTGGACGATGCCGCGCTCTCGGACGTGCGCCGCGCGGCGGAGCTGATGCTGGCCAGCCTGGAGCCGTGCCCGGCGCTGCTCATCGACCGCCACTGGACGCTGCTGGCCGCCAACCGCGCGCTGGGCGTGCTGCTGCAGGGGGTGGACGCGGAGCTGCTGTGCCCGCCCGTGAACGCGCTGCGGGTGAGCCTGCACCCGCGCGGGGTGGCGCCGCGCATCCTGAACCTGGCGGAGTGGCGCGGCCACGTGCTGCACCGCCTGCGCCGCGACGCCGAGCAGGGAGCCGACCCCGTGCTGGCCGCCCTGCACGACGAGCTGCGCGCCTACCCGGCGGCGGGCCTGCACCGCGCGCCGGAGCCGGGCACCGCGCCGGCCGTGGCCATCCCCCTGCGGATGATGACGGAGCACGGCACGCTCTCGTTCCTCAGCACGACCACGGTGTTCGGCACGGCCGTGGACCCCGCCGCCGCCGAGCTGGCCATCGAGTCCTTTCTCCCCGCCGACGAGCAGACGGCGGACGCCTTGCGCCGCATGGCCGCGGAGGGGGCGGAGCCGGCGGGGTGAGGCGGCGCGTCCTGTGGGGATCGGCCGCGCTGGCCGTGGTGGCGCTGGCGGCCCTCGCCTGGTTCATGTTCCAGCGCCACCAGCGGCTCGTGGCGCCCCGCCTCGGCGATCCGCTGGCGGGGGTGCCCGTCCCGCCCCCGCCCGCGCCGTCCGTGGATGCCCGTGAACGGGTGTGGATCGACACGGACGCGGGGTGCGGCCTGGGGAGGCACGTGGACGTGGACGACTGCTATGCGCTGGCCATGGCGCTCACCGCTCCCGAGCTGGACGTGCGGGGCATCGGCACCGTCTTTGGCAACGTCCCCCTCGCGGCGGCGGATTCCGTCACGCGCGAGCTCGTGGCTCTCGTTCGCGCGCGGGACGGCGCCGCGCCAACCGTCCACCGGGGCGCCGCCGGGCCGGGGACCGGCGCCACGGCCGCGTCGCGGGCGCTGCAGGCGGAGCTGGCGCGGGGGCCGCTCGTCATCCTGGGATTCGGGCCGCTGACCAACGTGGCGGCGGCGCTGCAGGGCCGGCCGGAGCTGGCCCGCAATGTCCGGCGGGTGGTGTTCGTGGCCGGCAAGCGGCGGGGGCAGTGGATGCACCCCGGCTACGACCACTTCATCACCTTCAGCGACTTCAACGTGGCGCAGGACCCGCGCGCGGCGGAGCGGGTGCTGCGCGCGCCCGTCCCCGTGGCGCTGGTGCCGTTCGAGGCCGCGCTGCACACCACGCTCTCTCCGCCGGAGGTGGACTCCATCGCGCGCGCCGGCGCGGTGGGCGCGTGGCTGCGGGCGCGCAGCGGCGGGTGGATGGCGTTCTGGAGGGAAGAGGCGGGGCGTGACGGGTTCGTGCCGTTCGACAACGCGGCCGTGGCGTACGTGCTGCGGCCGGGGCTGCTGGAGTGCGTGCGGGTGCGGGCGCGGCTGCAGCGGTCGCCGCCCTGGTTCGGGATTGGGCGGCCGGCGGAGCTGGTGGTGCGGACGGACGGCACGCGCGGCACGCCCGTGGCATACTGCGGCCGCGTGCGTGCAGGGTTCGACGCGTTCCTCATGGCGCGCCTGACCGCGGCCGGGAGGTGAGGTGAGGGCACGGGGGGCGAGCACGTAGGTAGGCGGGTGAGGGCGGCGGGGTCAGGCGACGGGTGAGGGGGGCAGGCGGCGGTTGAGGGGAGCGAATGAATTCGCGGCTACAACTTCACACTGTCGGCCTGCGCCGACACCAACGGCACGCCTGCGCCGCGTGGATCGCCCGTGAGTATCGTTCCCTATAGGGTCCGAACCAGCCAAATGCGCTCTCCCGGACCCTATAAGGAACGATCCGCCGCCGCACGGTCTTCCGAACCCTTTAGGGAACGATTATTATAGCTGAGCTATATCGGACCCTTTAAGGAACGCCCGCGAGTGAAAGGCAGACCGCATGGCAGCGGAACCGACTGAAGTTCCTGTGCGGGATCTCCAAGCCCTGGGGCACGTGATCCGGCAGCGGCGGCAGGAGGAAAACCTGACCCTGGACGAGGCCGCGGACCGCCTGGGTGTGGGGCGCAGGCTGCTCGTGGAACTGGAAGGCGGCAAGCGGAACGTGCGCGCGGGCACGCTGCTCGACCTGCTTCAATTGCTGGGCTACGACGTGGTGCTGCGCCGTCGCGGCCCGCGCGGAGCGTAGTCTCACCATGCTAGAGGTCTATCTCTACGACGCGCTGGTGGGCCGCATCCGCCAGGGTGCGCACGACTTGCTGACCTTTCAGTACGGCGAGCGTGCCCTGGACGATCCGGATACGTACGTGCTCTCCGTGCGCCTGCCGGTGCGCGCGGAGCCGTACGACCATGACGCCACGACGACGTTCTTCGAGAACCTGCTGCCGGAAGGGGAGGGACGCGACCTGATCTCCCAGGCGCGCCAGTTCTCCCCGGCGGACGTGCCGGGGCTGCTCGGGATGGTGGGCGGCGAGTGCGCGGGGGCCGTGTCCATCTGGCCGGAGGGAATCACTCCGCCCGCGCAGCCCGCCTACCGCCCGCTCGGCGCGGACGAGGTGCGTGCCCTGTTCGAGCGGCAGTATGGCGCGGAAGTGGTGGAGATGCAGGTGGCGGAGCGGCTCTCGATGAGCGGCGCGCAGCAGAAGATGGTGTTTCGGCGCAGGGGCGACACCCTGGAGCTTCCCCTGGATGGGTCACCGAGCAACGTGATCATCAAGCGGGGGAAGTCGGCGTATCCCGGGCTGGTGCTCAACGAGCTCGCCTGCATGTGGCTGCTGCGTGCCACCGGCTTCGACGCCGCAGAGTCGCGTGCCGTGGGCAGCGGCCGCCTGCTCTTCGAGAGCGTGCGCTACGACCGCGCGGAGCAATCGGACGGAAGCGTGCGCCGCCTGCACCAGGAGGATTTCTGCCAGGCGACCGGCCGCCGTTCCTGGCACAAGTACCAGGCCAGGGGTGGCCCGGCGTACGGCGAGATCGCCACCGTGATCCGGCGCTACTGCACGGATCCCCTGCGGGACATGGAGACGCTCGCGCGGTGGGCGATCTTCAACGTACTCGTGGGGAACAATGACGCGCACGCGAAGAACCTCTCGCTTCTGTATGCATCGTCCGGTGTACGGCTGGCTCCCATCTACGACGTGGTCTCGACCCTGGTGTATCCGCAGATCGACCGGGACTTCTCCATCGAGTTGGGCGGGCAGAAGACGGCGGAAGGGCTGCACCGCGGCGCGCTGGAGAAGTTCGCCCGCTCCCTGGGGATGAAGGGGCCGGCGATCAGGCGCTTGGGCCTTCCGCTCGTGGAACAGGTGCGCGGGGAACTCGATGCGGTTCTGCACCGGGTGGCCGCCGAGCACGAGCACCATCCCGTTCTCGACGAGATCCACGCCCTGGTGCTGGACCGGGCGGAGCGCGTGGAGACCTGGCTGCGCGAGCCGAAGTAAGGGCGCCCGCGTATGCTGCCGATCCTCACGCTCGGACCCTAAAGGGAACGAAAGCGATCCTTCGCCGCATCGTTCCCTATAGGGTCCGAGGCGAAGCGTGGTACTTCCTGCACAAGCCACGGGGTGGAGATTGGCGGCGGAGGTGCGAGCGAATGAATTCGCGGCTACAACTTCACACTGTCGGCCTGCGCCGACACCAACGACGCGCTCCCGCGGCGGGCCTTCATCGTGCAGGCAGACGTGGATCTGCGGACTGCCGCCGATGGATGGCGCGGCCCCCGAAGGAACCTCCTCCCCCGGCCGGCGGGTACACCCAGCCGACCCGCACCACACCAGGAGGCACCATGCGCATACGCTCGCTCCGGCCGCTGCTGGCCGTCACCGGCTTCATCACGCTCACGGCGGGCTGCGCCAGGGCGCAGGACCAGCCGCGCGCCGATCCGCGCGCCGCCAAGCCGCTGGACACCACGCCGTGGATCCCCGGCCCCGGCCAGCCCACGCTGCGGACGGACGCGGACTACGTCTCGTTCGGGCTGGACCTGTTCCGCCGGCTGGCGGCCGCCAAGCCGGGCGAGAACGTGATCGTGTCGCCGCTGAGCGCGGGGCTGGCCGTGAGCATGGTGGGCAACGGCGCCACGGAAGGCACGCGCACGGGCATCGAGAACGCGCTTGCGGCGGGGATGGGGATGGACGCGCTCAACACCGCCAACGCCGCGCTCACCGCCGCCCTGCGCACGGACGACGTGGAGCTGGCCGTGGCCAACTCCATCTGGGCGCGGCAGGGGGTGCCGTTCCTTCCCGCCTTCATGGAGCAGAACCGGCGCTTCTACCAGGCCGAGGTCGCCACGCTGGACTTCGACTCGCCCGAGGCGCCGCGGCGCATCAACGACTGGGCGTCGCGCAACACCAAGGGGCGCATCACCGAGATGGTGCGGGGGCCGCTGGACGGCAGCCTCATCATGTACCTGATGAACGCCGTCTACTTCAAGGGCCGCTGGCAGGACGAGTTCCAGCCCGCCGCCACCCGCCCGCGCACCTTCCATGCGCCCGGCGGCGACGTGCAGCGGCCCATGATGTCGCGCACGGGAAGCTACGGCTACCTGCAGGCGGAGGGCGTGCAGGGCGTGCGGCTGCCCTACCGCGGCGGGCGCTTTGCCATGTACGTGCTGCTGCCGCCGGCCGGGCAGCCGCTGGAGCGGTTCCGCACCTCGCTCACGCCGGACGCGTGGCGCAACTGGGTGCCGCAGTTCCAGCCCCGCGAGGTGAACGTGACGATTCCCCGGTTCCGGATGAGCCTGGAGTCGCGGCTGAACGATCCGCTCAAGGCCATGGGGATGGAGGATGCGTTCAGTCCGGCGAACGCGCGGTTCGGCGGCATGGTGCCGACGAACTTCCTGGGCCGGCAGAACGTCTTCGTGGGCGAGGCCAAGCAGAAGGTGTTCATCGAGGTCAACGAGGAAGGCACCGAGGCCGCCGCCGTCACGGGGATCGAGATGCGGGCCACCAGCGCGCCGCCGCCGCCCACGGAGTTCACGGCGGACCGCCCGTTCGTCCTGGTGATCCGCGACGACCAGACGGGTGCGCTGCTCTTCGTGGGGCAGGTGAACGATCCCGTGGCGCAGTAAGCGAAGGAGGCGCGGCACGTCCGGCGTGGTTCATCCACCGTAGTCCTTTCACCTTCGCCGTGATGGAGCGGCCCATGATTCCGCCGGACCTGCAGACGCCCGATTCCACCCATCCCGCCGCGCAGGGCGGGACCACGGGGGACGTTCCCGACTACGCGGCGTTCGGGCTGGACCTGTTTCGCCGCGTGGCGGATGCGGAGCCGGACGGCAACGTGGTCCTCTCCCCACTCAGCGCTGGCCTGGCGCTGAGCCTGCTGGCCAACGGCGCCACGGGGGATACGCTCGCCGGCATCCTGCAGGCGCTCGCGACGGGGATGGACCTCCCCGCGCTGAACGCCGCCAACGCCGCCCTGTCCGGCTCGCTGGGCGGCGGCGACGTGGAGACCGCCATCGCCAGCTCGCTGTGGATGCGCGGGGCGCCCTTCCTCCCCGAGTACGTGGCGGAGAGCCGGCGCATCTACGGCGCGGAGGTCGCCCCGCTGACGTCCGCCGGGCCCGTGAACGACTGGGTGTCGCGCCACACGGCCGGGCGCATCACGGAGATGGTGTCGGATCCCATCGACCCGATGGTGATCCTGGTCTTGCTGAACGCCGTCTACTTCAAGGGGCGCTGGGAGGAGGAGTTCAGCCCGGACGCGACCCGCGACCGCACCTTCCATGCGCCGTCCGGCCCGGTGGAGCGGCCCATGATGTCGTGCACGGGGGTGTACGGGTACCTGCGCGCGGGCGGCGTGAGCGGCGTGCGGCTGCCGTACCGCGGCGGGCGCTATGCCATGTACGTGCTGCTACCCGACGAGGGCCGCACGCTGCGGCAGGTGCGGGACGGGCTGTCCCCGGATGCGTGGCGCGGGTGGATGGAGGGGTTCGGCATGCGCGAGGTGCGCGTGGTGATGCCGCGCTACCGGATGAGCGCCGCGTTCTCCCTCAAAGAGCCGCTGGCGGCGATGGGGATGGCGGATGCGTTCACGTTCGGCCGCGCCACCCTGGACGGCATGCTCTCCGCGGAGTACGTGGCGCGGGAGGGGCCGTACGTGAGCAAGGTGCTGCAGAAGGTGTTCGTGGAGGTGAACGAGGAAGGCACCGAGGCCGCGGCCGCGACGATGATGGCGCCGGTGGCGGGGGGCATCGGCCACTCGCCGCCGTCGTTCGTCGCGGACCGGCCGTTCCTCGTCGCCATCCGCGACGACCAGACGGGGGCGCTGCTCTTCGTGGGGCAGGTGAACGATCCCGTGACGGAGTGAGCGCGCTTGCCGGGCCCGCCGCCTGCTGTATCTTCGGCGGGTCACTCCGCTGGCCGGCAGCAAAACCAGGAAACAGGAGCAGGTTGTGAGCTCGTACCGAACCCTCGTCCGCGGCCTGCCCGTGCTGGCGCTGGCCGCGACGCAGGCGTGCGCCCCCGCCGCGTCCATGCAGGAGACGGCGCCGTCGTCCTCTTCCCCGATGAGCACCGGAGGGGGCGCCGAGGCCGCGCTGCCGCTGACGTACACGGCGCGGCCCACGTCGCCGCAGATCACCCCGGCGGACATGATGAGCCGGCTGTACGTCATCGCCGACGACAGCATGATGGGGCGGCAGGCGGGGCACCGCGGCAACGTGATGGCCACGGATTACATCGCCGCCGAGTTCCGCCGCATGGGGCTGGAGCCCGCGGGCGAGAACGGCACCTACTTCCAGGCCATCCCCCTCGTCGTAAAGGGGATCGAGCCCGGCGCGTCGCTCTCCGTGGACGGGCGGGCGCTGGAGATGTGGCAGGACGTGTCGCCGCTGCCGCCCCTGGCCGGCACCTTTCCGTTCGGCGCGGGGATGCGGGCGCAGAACACGCCCGTGGTCTTCGGCGGTACGATCGGCGGGGAGCTGATCACGGACGCGCAGGCGGCGGGCAAGCTCGTCGTCCTCCTTCCGCCGGCCGGCCCCAACGGGCAGCCGAACGGCCGCTGGTGGCCCGTCTATCCGCGCACCCGCTTTCCCAACGCCATCGGCGTGGCGGTGGCGGCGACGGAGATCTCGCCCCCCGTCATCCGCACCTACGGGCAGAACGAGTCCTCCGAGCTGCAGGAGCCCGGCAAGGAGACGGCGTCCACGGGCCCCGCGGGGATGAGCATCACCCGGGCGGCGGCGGAGCGGCTGCTGGGCGCGCCCCTGGAAGGGATGCGCCCCGGGACGGCCGGCCGCACGGTGACGGGCGGCTTCCGCTTCGGGTCTCGGCCGGCGGATGCGCCGGCGCGCAACGTCGTCGCCATCCTGCGCGGCTCGGACCCGGCCGTGAACCGGCAGTACGTGGGCATCAGCGCCCACAACGACCACGAGGGCTTCGCGGACCAGGCGGTGGACCACGACAGCGTCATCGCGTACAACCTGGTCATCCGTCCCCAGGGCGCCAACGACCAGCCCCGCGCGCCCACCCCGGCCGAGGCGGCCCGCATCCGGGCCCTGCGCGACAGCCTGGGCGCGGACGGCAACAAGATGGACAGCATCTACAACGGCGCGGACGACGACGGCTCCGGGACCGTGGCGCTGCTGGAGATCGCGGAGCAGTTCGCCGCGAGCGCCAACAAGCCGCGGCGCTCCATCCTGTTCATCTCCCACACGGCGGAGGAGAGCGGGCTGCTGGGATCGCAGTGGTTCAGCGACCATCCCACGGTGCCGCGCGACAGCATCGTCACGGTGCTGAACATGGACATGGTGGGCCACGGCCGCGCGTCGGAAGTGCGCGGCGGCGGGCCGTACAGCATCCAGATGATCGGCTCGCGGCGGCTCAGCACGGAGCTGGGCGACCTGATCGACGCGCTGAACGGGCGCCGGCAGAACCCCATGCAGGTCGACTACTCGTGGGACGCGGCGGGGCATCCCAGCAACCGCTACTGCCGCAGCGACCACTTCATGTACGCGCGGCACGGCATCCCCATCACGTACTTTTCGCTGGGGTACCATCCGCACTACCACATGGTGACGGACGAGGCGCAGTACATCGACTACGAGCACTCGGCGCGCGTGGCGGGCTTTCTCCACGAGATCGCCACGGAGGTCGCCAACCGGCCGGCCCGCCTGGTGGTGAACGGCCCGCGGCAGGACCCGAACGCGCCGTGCAGGCAGTAGGGACGGAAGTGCGTGAGTGCGTTAGTGCGTTAGTGCGGGAGTGAACGGCGACGCACGGTGGAACGACCGGAGCCGCGGAGAGAGATTCTCCGCGGTTCCGGTCGTTTCGCATCAGCGGGGGCTCGCTCTCGTAATTTGTCATGTTGTGGCGGATAAGGTTGCGGCGGAGGATGCGCGGCGTTAGAGATCACGCTCCGTCCGTCGTCATCCACCTGCCCCAGGCCGCGCCATGAAGAAGATCCGTCTCAACCCCGAAGCGCTGGAAGTGTGTTCCTTCGCCACCGTCCCCGCACCCGCAGTCCGCGCCGGAACGATCCAGGGACACCAGGAGCCCCTTCAAACGGAGGCATACACCTGTTTTTGCGGCGGCCCCCAGACCGACCCGATGACCATCGTGACGTTCTGCACGAACGGCGGAAGCTGCGTCGACGGGCCCTGCAAGGCGGACAGCCGAATGAGCCAGTGCGTCTGCTGAGCGCCATCCCGAAACCCTCACTGGAAAAACGGCCCATGAAGAAGATCCGTCTCGACCCGGAAGCGCTGGAAGTGCTGTCGTTCACGGTGGCCGACGACGCGGCGGAGCGCGACGGGACCGTGTACGCCAACGGCGCGAGCCTCGCCTCGTGCCAGCTGGCGGCGAGCTGCATCGGCCCGTGCCGCCCCAACACGTACGAAGGCTGCTGATCGGCGCCCGAAAGGTTCTTGCCGGCGCAGGCCGCGGACGTACCGGGCGACTGCGACGCCTGCTGAGCACACCGAAATCCGGGACGCAACAGAGGCACGGAAGAGCCACGCGGGCTCCTCCGTGCCTTCTGTTCCTCTGCTGACGCTGCTGCTCTGCGTACCAATCCGTCCGCGAGGCGCCGAGTGCGTCAGTGCGGCGGAAGCTCACTCCCGCACTCACGCACTTCCGTCACGCACCCAGGCGGCGGCGGTGCGTGTCCTTGGCGCCCGCGTTGAAGCCCACGCCCACGCCCGCGCCGACGAGCAGTGCCGTGCTCAGGCCGATCAGCGGCAGCGGCGTGAGGAAGAGCACCAGCACGAAGGCGGCGAAGCCCGACAGCACCGGCGCGCCGACGCCCTGCGCCGCATCCACATAGGCAAGGCGGCGGCGGACGAACTTGCGGGTCTGGAGGTATCCGAACGCCGCGGCAGCCACGGCAAGTGCAAGCGTAAGCATGGTGTTTCTCCGGGTCGTTCCTGGATGGTGTTCCGCGCGCATCGTGCGGCGTGTTGATGCATACGGGAGCCGTCGCATCGGAGTTTCAACGCCGCCCGCGTTGCCGCCGAACGCCCGTCCGGGCATATTCATCCGGCTCCCCGCCGTCCACCGACGCCCCGAATCTCCTCGCCCATGCGCGCCATCGTCCGCACCCTCGTCCTGTTCCTGGCCACGCTCGCCGCGTGCAGCCCGGGCGCCGCGCCCGCGCCCGTCCAGGCGCCCCCCGCCGCCGCCGTGCCCGCGGGCGCGGCCTCCGTGCGCGAGGCGGACGTCCGAGAGCAGCTGTACGCCCTGGCGGCAGACAGCATGGAGGGGCGCGAGACGGGCACGGACGGGGGGATGCGCGCGGCCCTCTACCTGTCGCGCCGGCTGGAGGCCCTGGGCGTGCAGCCGGCGGGCGACATGGGGTGGTTCCAGATCGTCCCCGTGGCCCTGCTGGCCGGACGGCTGCGGCTGGTGCCCAGCATGGAGGCGCTGGCGGAGATGCCGGCGGAGCAGCGGCGGCAGGCCTTCAACGTCGTGGGGATGATCCGCGGCAGCGACCCGGCCCTGCGCCACGAGGCCATCATCGTGGGCGCGCACTACGACCACGTGGGCATTGGCCCGGCGGTGGACGGCGACAGCATCTACAACGGGGCGGACGACGACGCGTCCGGCACCGTGGCCGTGCTGGAGATCGCCCGCGCCCTGGCCCGCGGCCCGGCGCCCAGGCGCACCGTCGTCTTCTTCCTGGCCACGGGCGAGGAGCTGGGGATGCTGGGCACGCGCTGGTACCTGAACCATCCCGTCGTTCCGCTGGACAGCACGGCGGCCGGGTTCTTCGTGGAGATGATCGGCCGGCCGGACGAGCTGGCGGGCGGGCCGGGACGCGCGTGGCTCACGGGGTACGAGCGCTCCACCGTGGGGCGGATGCTGGGCGACGCCGGCGTGCCCCTGGTCCCCGATCCGCGCCCGGCGCAGAACTTCTTCGAGCGCAGCGACAACACGCCGTTCGCGCAGCGGGGCGTGCCGGCGCACGTGATCTCGTCGTTCAACCTGCACGGCGACTACCACCAGCCGGGGGACGAGGCCGACCGCATCGACTACGCCCACATGGCGCGGGTCATCGAGGCCTCCATCCACGCCACCCGCGTGCTGGCGGACGGCCCCCGCCCGCAGTGGAACCCCGGTGGCCGCCCCGCCGCGCGCTGATCCGCATCCCCCTCTCCCCCGCGCCCATCCGCATGATCGAAGTACAGCAGCTCACCAAGCGCTACGAGGGCCGCACGGCCGTGGACCGGTTGACGTTCACCGTCCAGGGCGGCGAGATCCTGGGGCTGGTGGGGCCCAACGGGGCGGGGAAGACGACGACCATGCGCGCCATCTGCGGCATCCATCCGCCCACCAGCGGCACCGTCCACATCGCGGGGCACGACGTGGAGCGCGACGCCATCGCCGCCAAGCACGCCCTGGCCCTGATTCCCGACGAGCCGCAGCTGTTCGCGTCGCTCACCGTGTGGGAGCACCTGGACTTCACGGCGCGCGTGTACGGCGTGCGCGACTGGCAGCCCGTGGCGGAGCGGCTGCTGACGGAGCTGGAGCTGCTGGACCGCCGCGACAGCATGGCCGACGAGCTGTCGCGGGGCATGCGGCAAAAGGTGGCCGTGGCCAGCGCGCTGCTGCACGATCCCCAGGCCCTCCTGCTGGACGAGCCGCTCACGGGGCTGGATCCGCGCGGAATCCGTACACTGTACGAGGCCCTGCGGCGGTGCGCGGCGGCCGGCGCGGCCATCGTGCTTTCCTCGCACCTGCTGGGGCAGATCGAGGGGCTGTGCACGTCGTTCCTCGTCCTGCGCCAGGGGCAGCTGCTGTTTCACGGCAGCAGCGAGGCGCTGCGCGCCCGGTACGCGGACGAGGTGGGCGCCGGTGCCACGCTGGAGGACATCTTCTTCCACGTGACGGAGGGGCGGGCGGATTCGGAGGACTCCGTGAAGATGGCGGATCTCCGTGCGGCGGACGGGGAGGCGGCGGCGTGAATCCCGGGCTGGCGTACCTGCTGCGCGCCTCGTACCGCGGCTTCTTCCGGCGGCTTGGGCGGCGGGCGCGGACGCTGCGCGGATTCCTGTCCACCCTGTTTGGCACCCTCTTCTTTCTGCTCCTGGTCGGGTCGCAGGTGATGGTGGTGCTGATGGGGGACTCCCCGCCGCCGGACCACGCGGAGACGGTTCTGGGCATCTCGCTGCTGCTGATGCTCCTCTTCATCTCCTCCGTGGCGGCCGCGGACGCGCCGTTCTATTGGCCCGCGGAGGTGCAGTTCCTGTTTCCCGCGCCGTTGAAGCGGAGCGAGCTGCTGCTGTACGGCATGCTGCGCAGCGGCTGGGTGCAGGCGCTGAGCGGCGTGTGGCTGGGGCTGATGGGGATGCAGCACGCCATGCACCCCGCGGCCTCCCTGGCCGCCGCCGTGCTGGGGATGCTCTTCAGCTTCGTCCTCACGCAGTGGGCCGGGCTGCTCAAGGTGGCCGTGGGCGACGCGCTTCCCGCGCCCGCGCGCAAAGCCGTGATGCCGGCGCTGGGCGTGCTCATCGCCGCCGCGGGGTTCGCCTTTTACCGGCGGACGGAGGAGCTCGGCTTTGGCGACGCGGCGGGCGAGGTGTTCGCGTCGGGGTGGATGCGAATGGCCACGCTGCCGGCCCGCCCCTTTGGCGAGCTCTTCGCGGCGCGCACCCTGGCCGGGGGGCTGGCGTGGGGCGCCGGGTGCCTGGCGCTCGTCCTGGGCGTGGGATGGGCCGTGACGGCATCGCCCGTGGACTTTCGCGAGCGGTCGCTGGTGGCCAGCGCCCGCACGTTCGAGCGGCTGCGGCGGAAGCGGACCGCGCAGGCGGGCGCCGGCTCGGCGGCGGGGCCCGTGCGGCGGCGCATCCCCGTCCCCGCCCTGGCGTTCCTGGGCGCCGCCGCACCCCTGGCCCGGCGCCAGGTGTACGAGCTGGGGCGCGGGCTGCGGACGCTGTGGAGCCTGTTCTTTACGGCGTTCCTGGCGTTCTTCTACGTCATCGTCATGCCCCACTTCATGGACGGCCCGTCGCCGGCGCGGGCGCTGGGGGCTACGCTGGTGGTGCTGGTGATCATCTTTCCCCTGCTGGCCAGCAGCAGCTTTTCCATCGACTTTCGCCGGGACCTGGAGCGGATGGCGTACCTGCGCTCGCTCCCCGTGCCGCCCCTGGCCGTGGCCGTGGGGCAGGTGTTCACGGCCGCGGTGATCATCGCGGTGGTGAACCTGGCGCTGCTGGCGGCGGCGGCGGCCGTGGCCCGGTGGCGGGTGGAGCCGCTGATGGTGGCCGTGGCGGCGGCCGGCGCCGTGCCCGTGGCGTGGCTGGCCGTGACGCTGGAGAACTGGCTGTTCCTGCTCTTTCCCACGCGCACCCAGGCCGACGGCGGCCAGGTGAACACCTTCATGGGCAAGCAGATCGGCAAGCTGTTGTTCAAGATGGTCCTGCTGGGCGTGATCGCCGGCGTGGCGGGGCTCGTGGCCGTGGCCGGCGCGTGGCTGGCCGGCCGCTGGGGCGCCGCGGCCGGCGTGGTGCTGATCGTGCTGCTCGCGTGCGCCGGGGCCACGGCCCTGCTGGCGCGGGCCTTTCGCGGATTCGACTTCACGGTGGATTCCCCCGCATGAGCATACGCTTTCCTGCATCGACCGAGATCCGCCGGCGCGGACTCCGCCCGCCGCTCCTGGGCCTGTGCCTGCTCGCGGCCGCATGCACGGGCGAGCGCGCGGAGGCCGGCGACGGCGCCGCGGCCACGGCATCCGCCCCGGTGCCCCTTCCCCCGCCCGCCGCGCCGGGGAGCGGCGAGCCCAACCTGGCCAGGGGGCCGGACGGGCGCGTGTACCTGTCGTGGATCGAGCCCGCGGCCGACAGCGCCCACGCCCTGCGCTTCAGCGTGCGGGAGGGGGACGGCTGGTCCGCGCCGCGCACCATCGCCAGCGGGCGGGGGTGGTTCGTGAACTGGGCGGATTTTCCCACGCTGGCCGTGCTGCCGGACGGGCGGATGGCGGCCCACTGGCTGCAGAAGAGCGGCAAGGGCGCCTATGCCTACGACGTGCGCGTGTCCGTGAGCGCGGACGGCGGCGCGACGTGGTCGCCGGGCGTCGTTCCGCACACGGACGGCACGGCCAGCGAGCACGGCTTCGTCTCCATGTGGCACGCGCCGGGAGATTCGGTCGGGCTCGTCTGGCTGGACGGCCGCAAGTACAGCGCGTCGGAGCACGACGGGCACGATGGGCACGACATGAAGAACGAGATGACGCTGCGCTACACCACCGTGGGCATGGACGGGCGGGCGGCGCCGGACCGGGAGATCGACGGCCGCGTGTGCGACTGCTGCCAGACGGGGATGGCCATGACGGCGGACGGCCCGCTCGTGGTCTACCGGGACCGCACGGCGGACGAGGTGCGCGACATCTACGTCACGCGGATGGTGAACGGCGCCTGGACCCCCGGCCGTCCCGTGCACGCGGACGGCTGGGTGATGCCCGCTTGCCCCGTGAACGGCCCGCAGGCGGACGCGGACGGCCGGCGCGTGGCCGTGGCCTGGTTCACGGCCGCGGACAGCACCTCCGCCGTGAAGCTGGCGTTCTCCACGGACGGCGGCGCAACCTTCGGCGCACCCGTGCGGGTGGACGGCGGCAACCCCGAGGGCCGCGTGGACGTGCAGCTGCTGCCGGACGGCGCCGCCGCGGTGACGTGGATCGAGCGGACGGGCGAGTCGCAGGCCGTGGTGAGCATCCGCCGCGTGGGCGCGGACGGGCGGATGGGCGAGCCGCGGACGCTGGCGGCCAGCAGCTCCGCGCGCTCCACGGGATTTCCGCGCATGGTCCGTGCGGGCGACGAGCTGGTGTTCGCGTGGACGGGCGCCGGCAAGCCGTCCAGCATCCATGCCGCGCGCATGGCCGTCGCCGGCCTTCGCTGATCCGCACCGGGACCTGAACGAGATGCGCTGGATGATCCGTATCCCCCGAATCCTTCCCGCCCTCCTGCTGCTGGCGGCCTGCGGCGACGTGCCCGGCGGCGGCCCCGTGCGCGTGGGCGGCGAGGCACCCAGCTACGCCGCGGAGACGCTGGAGGGCGAGCGCAGCGCCCTGGTGCAGCTGCGCGGCAAGCCCGTGCTGCTGAACGTGTGGGCCACCTGGTGCCACCCCTGCCGGGAGGAGATCCCCGCGCTGGAGGAGCTGCACCGCGCGTACGGCCCCCGCGGGCTGCAGGTGATCGGCGTGAGCATCGACCAGGGCGACCAGGAGCAGGGGATTCGCGAGTTCATGCAGGAGTTCGGCGCCAGCTACCCCGTGTGGCTGGACCCCGAGGGCGAGGTCGCCACGGTGTTCAGCACCGTCGGCGTGCCGAACACCTTCCTGATCGGCCCCGAGGGGCAGGTGCTGTGGAAGCACGTGGGCCCCGTAAAGGCGACCGACGCCGAGCTGCGCCGCCTGATCGAGGAATCGCTCCCCGTCGCGAAGACCTGAGGGGGATCGTCTCACCGCTGGATTTCCTGAGGGAGCCGCGCTCGGTACCGTCCCGCACTGGATGGTGGCAGGCGACCGAAGGATCTTCTCGCCCGCGCATGACCGCCGCGGATGCGCACGGCCTCACCCGTAGACGGATTGGGCCGACGCGGAATCGGGATCCTCGTCCGGTGGGGACGAGCACCGGGATTGTCATCCTGAGGGAGCCGCGCCCGGTACCGTCCCGCACCGGATGGTGGCAGGCGACCGAAGGATCTACTCGCCCGTGATCGACCTCCGCGGTACGCATCGGCCCCGCCCGTGACGGATCAGACCGTGCAGGGCGGGGCTTTCGTCGCGGAGCCGCCGTCTTGCGCGGGACGGTAGATCCTTCGGTCGGCGCCGGGTATGCGGCGCGGGAGGGATCGGGCGGCGCCTCCCTCAGGAAATCAAGCGCTCATGCGGGCTTCTCGTATGGGCAGCATTCAAGGCAACCCAAGGAGATGCGGATGACGGAGACGCTCGCGAAAGGCGTGTGCGAGCCGTGCCGCGCCGGCGCGCCCAAGGTGACGGCGGAGGAGATGGATGCCCTGCGGCCGCAGGTGCCCGCGTGGGACGTGGTGGAGCGCGACGGCGTTCCGCGGCTGGAGCGCGTGTTCGAGTTCGAGGACTTTGCGCGGGCGCTGGCCTTCACCAACCGCGTGGGCGCCCTCGCCGAGGAGCAGGGCCACCATCCCGCGCTGCTCACGGAGTGGGGACGCGTGACGGTGGGGTGGTGGACGCACAAGATCCGCGGCCTGCACCGCAACGACTTCGTGATGGCCGCCCGCACGGACGAGGCGTTCGCGCAGGGCTGAGCATCGGCGGCGCGTGGATGGGTTTCATCGCGCGCGAATGGATCGCGCCGGCAGCGGAGCGCCCCCCTCCCCGACCCTCCCCCGCAAACTGCGCGGGGGAGGGAGATTGGGTTTTCTCGCGTACGCCGATCCATCTGCCGGGCGGCGACTGACGGCTGCCGTCCATCCGGGTCGTTGCGCGTAACCCATCCCGCCCCAACGGAAGACGCCCGGCCTCGCGGCCGGGCGAGCAGCGTGAACGTCGCCCACACCCACATGCTCTCCAGCATCCACCCCATGCGCAGGGGCCGCACGGGCTCGTCCGTGGCGCGCTGCAGCCACCACTGCGCCGCGGAGAACGCGCCCATGGCCGTCCACACGCCGAACACCAGCGCCGGAAACGTCCAGCGGGGGCGGGGCGCGGCGGCGGCGGGTCCTGCGCGGGCGCGGCGACGGCGATCATGGGCGGATGGATGAGGTCCTGCGCGGCGGATGGACGTCGGCCGCGCGCTTCGAATCGTCAACACCGCGGTCCCGATCGCACAACTGCCGTGCATGGCGGACTCCCGGAACGGACCTCGATCTGCTACATTCTGATGCATCCAGCCTCCCGGGCATCCCCCGCCCGCACCTCTCCTGATCCATCCCCACCCGCGATACCCATCGTGTGGCCAGCCTTTATCGTCTACAGCGTCTACTGGATCTTCCTGTCGCGGCGGCAGATGAGGAACACGTGGCCCGGGGTCGCGGTCACGCTGCTGCTGCAGCTGGCCATGTTCGGCGCCATCGCGTGGCTCTTTCCGCCGTGGGCGTGGAAGATCACCGTGCTGGCCTCCATCACCATGCCGTGGTGGATCGCGCCCGTGCAGATCTGGCGCGGCACACGCCTTCCCGCGCGCTCCGGCGAGGCGGCGTACGACCCGGAGCGGCATCCCGTCCCGCCGGAGCTGCGCGTGGAGGTGGAGCGGCAGGCGGACGTGCTGATGCGGGCCGGGCTGGTGCGCCTGGGGACCTTCTGGCACCAGGCGCACGGCGGCACCAACCTGCGGACGCTCCTGGAATCGCCCGACGGGCTGGAGATGGCGATGGTCTCGGGATACGAGATGGTGGTCCGCGAGGGCACGCCCGCGGAGCACCGGCGGCAGGAGGTGGACTGCGCGGTGGCCGTGCGCTTTGGCGGCGAGCGGCGGCTGGTCGTGGGGAACGCCGTCCCGGAGATGATGCCGCGCACCCCCGGCGCCCGGCTGGAGATGGTCCCGGCGCTCCGCGATCCGGCGCAGCTGCTGGCGTTCGCGCGTGCGTACCGGGGCCGTTTCGCGGCGGATGAACGGCTGGAGCCCGTGCGGGGCGGGGTGCCGCCGCTGGAGCACCTGCAGGCGCTCGAGGCCCGCAGCTGGCAGGGCCAGGTAGCCTCCGGCCGCTTTCGCGCCCTCCCGGACGACCAGGTGGGGTTCACCCTCCACGGCGCCTTCCTGGCCGTGCTGGGGCAGCAGGCGCCGTTCCGGCAGCTCGCCGGGCTCCGCATCCGCCTGCGCGCGCGGCGGCTCATGCGCGACGTGGGCTTCGCGCGGCCGCGGGCGGGGGAGGGCCGCTGGTGGTTCAAGCCGACCGACGTGATCGGGACCGCGGCCCTGGCGGTCCTCGTGGCCACGCTCCTGCCAACGCCGCCGCTCGCCGCGCTCGTGCTCCCGGGGATGGACTTCGCGGCGCCGGCGTCCGGCGTCAGCGCGGCGTCGGCCCTGCGACGGGACAGGCCGTACGCGCTGCCGCCGGGCTTCGCCGTCCCGGCGGACTTTCCCGGCGCCGTGCGGGCGCTGGAGCAGCTGGCGGGGACGAGCGCCGTGCCGCTGGTGCTGGAGGACGAGTGGACGGGCGAGATGCGCCGCGGCGACGGCGTGGAGGTGCGCTTCGCGGCGGACCGCACGGACAGCCTGATCGCCCGCGCGGGCCCGCTCTTTCGCGCCCGCGGCTTCCTCCTCTTTCGCAACGGCTACACGTTCGGCGCGGGCGGCGAGCCGGAGCGCGTGGCCCTGCACCCGCGCGACGAGGCCGCGGAGGTGATGCGGTTCATCGGCGCCAACGGCACCAACTACGGCATCGACACGGATAGCGTGGTGGCGTGGTTCGGGCGGCTGCACGCGCGGCACCCGTTCGTGCTCACGGGCGTGGGGATCGACTACGTGGAGGGCCGGCTGCTCCGCAAACCCACGCGGGAGGAGGCCCGCGCCCTGGCCCGCGAGTTCCACGCGTTCTGCCCCGACGTGGTCACGCAGGGCACGCGCACCGTCGCCGCGTTGGCCGGCGAGCTGGCCCGCGACGGCGTGATCTACTGCTGGTGGGATTGACCGGACGGGCCGTTTGCCGACCGCCCTCCGATCCGCCCGGCCGATCTTCCTGACCCGCGGATGATGGATGGGCGGATTGCGGACGAGCATCTGCACACCCATGCGAATGAATTCGCCGCAACGAACACACGATGTCCGCCTGCGCGGACGCTCCGTCACGGACGGGTGCCACGCCACCGGCAAGGCACTCTGCCGGGTCGGGCCGTGGTGTCGGCGCAGGCCGACAGTGTGATGTTGTAGCCGCGAATTCATTCGCTCCCCTCGCGATGCCGGCTCCTCTCGGCTGGTCTCGCTCCCGTCTGGATGCCGGTACCTCGTCGTTGTGCAGGCATCCTCATCTCCGCCGCGGCGAGGCCGATCCTCGAGCCAATCGAAACGGCGCCCCGTCGCTCCCGTCGGTGCCGTCGCTCCCCGCCCGACGAAACCCCCTCGCGGAAGGGAGCGTACGGATTCGGGCGGGCAGTCAACGCGGCCGCCCGCCCATTTCGCAAACCACCTTCGAATCCCGTGAGTGCGTCCGTCTTTTGCCGCAGGTGCGGCGTGCTGAACGCAGTGGATCGCCGCCTGTGCCGGGAATGCCGCGCGGACCTCGTATCCGGCGAGCCGCCTGCGCCCCGGCAGGCGTTCGTCCCGGAAGCGGTGCCGGCCAGCGGGATGACGGGGGCCCGGCTCGCCGCCGCGCCCATGCCCGTTCCCTCCCTGGACTACGCGCCGGTGGAAGGGCTGGTGTGCCCGGCGTGCGGCGTGCCGCTGGAAGAGGGCGAGGCGTTCATCGAGGACGCGCGCGCGGGGATGTGGACGGGCCCGCATCTCACGCTCGTGTTTCGCTTTCGCGGCGTGGACCAGCACAAGCGGATGATGCGCGACGACGGTCTGCGCGCCGCGGCCCGGTGCCGCCACTGCGGCGGCGTGTGGATCGCGCCGCGGCCGGACCGGGTACCCGGGTCCTGATCCCGAACGGCTCGAACGAAGCGGCGCCCGGCGAGAAGAGCTCGCCGGGCGCCGTTTTTCATCCACCGGGAACCGCCCTCGGACTCAGGCGGGGACGGGAGCCGCGGCGGGCTGCAGGTACTTGGAACTCACCCAGCCGGTGACGCCGGACGACTGCACCACGATCTGCGTCCACCCGCCCTGCACCTGCTGCCCGTGCACGGTCGTGCCCTGGGGCAGGGGCGTGCCCACGGTCGGATTGCCGGCGCCGGGGCCGCTGCGCACGTTCAGGCTCGCGGCCGTCACCGTGAAGAGCTGGCCCGTCGCCACCGGCTGCGCGGGCGCGGCCGGCTGCGGCGTGGGCACCCCGCCCGGCACGGCGGCGATGACGCTCGCCCGCAGCACCGTCTCCAGCTTCTGCGCGTAGCCGGCGATGCGGTCCGCCTGGTCCAGCCCGTTGATGATCTTGCGCGCGTTCACGTAGTCGCAGGTGCTGCTGTTGATGAACCGCGACAGCTTGGCCCCCGTGAACGAGCCCGTCCGCATGCCGTACGACATGATGCCGTAGGCGATGTCCGCGTCCAGCGCCAGCGACGGCTCGTAGAGCAGGCGGTTGCCCAGCACCTTGCCCATGTTGCGGTAGTTGTAGTCCCACGTGAGCTGCACGTAGCCGCGGCCGTAGTACACGTTGCTGTAGCGGGTGCCCGCCGGGTCCGTCACGGTGACGGGCTGGCCGTACTTGTGGCCCTTGCCCTTGCCGTACTCCTCGATGGGCCGCCACGTCCCCGCGCACTCGTGCTTGACCGTGGCGAACATGTAGGCCAGCCACCGGAGGTCCGTGATCTCCGAGTCCGCCTCCGCGGCGGACAGCAGCGCGTCCAGCCCGGCGCGCTGGCTGTCGTTCAGAGCGCCGAACGCGGCCGTGTACCCGGCATAGAACTTCTGGCGGTCGAATCTCATCGGGGAGCTCTCGGGAAGGGGATGCGGCCCGGCGCGGAGCCGGGCGGATGGACAGGGGAGGCGACGGCGGAAGGGCCGGGCGCGGGGAAGGGGCCGCGCGTCCGGGCGCTGGAAGATGCCACGGACGCTCCCCCCTGACAACCCTTTCCGGCGGATGGAGATACGAACCGGTCCGCGCCTTGCCGGAAGGTGCACACGGGAGACGCGCGAGGAACCTGACGGGAGGAGGGGCGGATGATCCGGTACGGACCGGCGGGGTGGATGTACGACGACTGGGCGGGCGTGGTGTATCCCGCCCCCAAGCCGCGCAAGTTCGATCCGCTGGTGTACCTGGCGGGGTACTTCGACACCATCGAGATCAACTCCACCTTCTACCGCCCCGCCGCGCCCACCACCGTGGCCAGCTGGCTGCGGCGGGTGGAGCACAACCCGCGCTTTCGCTTTGCCGTCAAGCTGTCGCAGCGCTTTACCCACAAGCGCACCAGCAGCTGGACGCCGGACGAGGTGGACGAGGTGCGCGCGGGCTTCGATCCCATGCTGGAAAGCGGGCGGCTGGGCGCCGTGCTCATCCAGTTCCCCTGGTCGTTCAAGCGCACGGACGAGAACCGCGAGTGGCTGGACGACCTGACGCGGACGTTCGGGCACTATCCGCTGGTGCTGGAGGTGCGCCACGAGACGTGGAACACGCCGGCCCTGTTCGATGCGCTCACGGAGCGGGGGATCGGCTTCGTGAACATCGACCAACCGCAGTTCAAGAACTCCATCAAGCCCACGGCCCACGCCACCTCGCCCGTGGGCTACGTGCGCGTGCACGGCCGCAACTACCAGGACTGGTTCCGTGCAAAGGCCGGCCGCGACGAGCGCTACGACTACCTGTACACCCCCGACGAGCTCAAGCCCTGGGCGGACCGTACCAAGGAGATCGCCGCCGAGCCGCAGACGGAGGACGTGTTCGTGGTCACCAACAACCACTTCCGCGGCAAGGCCGTCACCAACGCGCTGCAGCTGCAGTCCATGGTGGAGGGCAAGAAGGTGCCCGCCCCGCCGCCCCTGTTCAACGAGTACGGCGACGCGCTGGAGCCCTACGCCGACCCCGCCGCGCCGGCCTAGCCCGGAGGGCGGGCACGCGAAGCGAAACGCGCGCCCGGTGTCCGATTCCGGGACGGAGATGTGCCGCTTAACGCCTTTTCGTGCATAGGATTGCGCGCCGGGAACACAACTCTTGTTTCCCGGCGCGCGTGCGTGTATCCTTCGCCGTCTCGCCTCTTGCGGGCACCTCTCGCCCGCCGCCCCCCCGCCCGTCCCCGCACCGTGCCCACGCCGACCATTCTGCTCGTCGACGCGCACGAGGACAGCCGCGTGATCTATGCTGCCGCGCTGGGCCACTACGGGTTTCGGGTGGTGCAGTCGGAGTGCAGCACGCAAGCGCTGGAGCTGGCCCGTGCGCACGCGCCGCACCTGATCGTGCTGGCGGTTACGCTCTCGTCCGCGCCGGGGTGGGCCCTGCTGGGTGCGTTGCGCCAGACTCCGGAGACGGCGGGCATCCCCGTGGTGGCCGTGAGCACCACGGGCCTCTCCGAGCACCGCGCGCGTGCCCTGGAGCTGGGTTGCGCCGCCTTCCTGGTCAAGCCGCTCCCCCCGCTCGAGCTTCTGGCCGCCGCCCGCGAGGTCCTGGGCCGGGCCTAGAGAGCGGACGGAAGGGGATTCCCGCAGATCGGCCGGCATCCGTCTCCCTCCTCACAGCACCCTCCAACCGGAAATAAGTCGGGGCGGGTCCGGGTGGATTCCGGGGGAGGAGTCGAGCCGATCGGCCGGCATCCGTCCCCCGGCGATTGAAATCGCGGCACCGAAAACGTGATGTCGGCCTTCGCCGACGGGTCCGGCACGGGTGGGTGCCGTGGGTGTGGGCGGGGTTCGGTGGGTGGGTCCGTCGCGGGTGGAGTGGGAGGCGGATGGCTGGCATCCGTCCGCCCGGCGAATGAATTCGCGGCAATGAACCCGCGATGTCGGCCTTCGCCGACAGGTCCGGCACGGGACGGTGCCGTGCACCCTGGCGCAGGTACGCAGTTGAAGCCCCGTTCGGCGAGCGCAGCGAGCCGAGACGGGGCTTACCGCTTTCCCAGCGGCGGCTTTAGCCGCTCAGGCCGGATGCCCGCCCCGCGCCGGACCACCTCCTCCGGTGCACGCCCGCGGCCGGACCTCCCTCTCCGGATGCCCGCTCCGCGCCGGACCGCCTCCTCCGGGTGCCCGCCCCGCGCCGGATCTCCTCCTCCGGGTACCCGCCCCGCGCCGGACGCCCGCCACGCCGGCACGATCTCCGGCCTCCCGGCAGTTGAAGCCCCACGCAGTTTGTGGGGCTTTCCGCAGTTGTTGCGGCGGCTTCAGCCGCTCAGGCCGGCTCTCTGCCGCCCTGACGCAAAACCCCTCCCCCGATTCGTCTCGGGAGAGGGGTTTCTGCATCCATGCGGATCCGCGACGGATCAGCGGATCAGCGGATCCGCGCCGGCGCCGGCCTCAGGTCGTGGCGGCAGGCTCGCGGTAGCGGGCCAGCACCTCCAGGAACACCTTGGACGACCGGGCGAACGCCCCGCGGCGGCGCAGCTCCGTGGGGCTGCTGCCCACGAACTTCTGCGTCACGCGCCGCAGCCCGCTGTCCGACGAGTAGCCGCAGGCGTGCGCCACGCTCAGCACCGTGCGGCCCGGGTCGTCCAGCAGCTCGGCGGCGAGCAGGATGCGCATCCACGCCAGCAGCTTGCGCGGGGGCGGCAGCTCCGCCCGCTCGCACCAGCGCAGCAGCGTGCGGCGCGACAGGCGCAGCTGGCGCGCCAGGTCCCGCCCGTGCCCGCCCACGGCCACCACCTCCGCCGCCGCGTCCACGATGGCGCGGGCGCGCCCCGGGGTGTCGGCCGGAAGCACCTGCTCCAGCAGCGCCTTGAGCGGCCGGCCCTGCGCCGCGCGAAAGCGCTGCACCATGGCCGCCGGCGTGTCGTCGTGCGCGATGGAGATCACCTGCACCACGCCCCACTTGCCCAGCGTGCGCAGGTCCTCGAGCCGGTTGGGCTTGATCTCCATGGCCGCGAACACGGCCGTGGAGGGGAACTCCACCAGCAGCGACTTCAGGCTCTGCGACGGGCCGCCGGCGCCGCCCACGTCCTCGTACGGGTTCACCACCACGAGCGCCGAGGGCGGAGAGTCGCGCACCGCCTCTTCCAGCGAAGGCCAGTCGGGGACCGCCTGAAAGGTGTACTCCTTGCCGGCCACCTTGCGGACCCGCTCGCGAAAAGCCTCGTTGCTGTGCAGCACCAGCAGGGGGCGTGCGCCGATCTTCATGTCGTTCGTGGAGTGTGAGGGTGAGTGGGCGGGGGTGTCAGCGGCCAACCAGCGACGCGTTGAGCGTGCGCACCAGGTCCAGGGCAAACGTCTCGGCGCGGGCGGCCACCTCGGGCTCCGTCTCCGGCGCGGGCTCCGTACGGGGGCGCACGCCGCGGTTGCGGCGCACCTGGTCCAGCACGGACTCCGCCGTCAGCAGCGTCCTGGACTCCTGGCGCTCGCGGGCCACCTGCACGGCGCGCTCGGCCGCGCGCTCGGCGCGCTCGTACTCGCCCAGCGTGGCGGCGCCGTGGGCCAGCTCCAGCATCACCGTGGCGGCATTGGCCAGCCCCTGCGAGCGCTGCATGCGGTCCCACACCTCGTCCCAGGTCTGGTCGAACAGGCGCCGGTCGCCGGCCCCAGCCGCCGCGCGCACCATGTTGGCCAGCACGCCCAGCCGGTCTTCCAGCCGCTGCATGTGGTGCACGAGGGCCTGAAAGACGGTGAGCGCCGGGGCAAAGCGGCCGCGCTCCATCCAGAAGTACGCCACGTCCAGGGCCAGGTACACCAGCCGCGGGTGGTCCGGGCCGTACATCTCGAACGCCTCGCGGGCCAGCCGCTCCGCCTCGTCCGGCTGCCCCGTCTGGGCCAGGATCACGAACAGGTCGTGCAGGGCCGAGCCGTGCAGGGGGCGCATGCTGTGCCGCCGCGCCGAGCGCAGGGCCCGCAGGTGAAAGCGCTTGGCCGCGGGAAAGTTGCCCCGCTGCATGTACAGGTTGCCCAGCCCGGCGAACGCCATGGCGTAGCTGCTCCAGTCGCCGCTCTGCCGGGCCAGGGCCACGGCGCGCCGGAACCAGGTCTCCGCCCGCGCGTACTGCGCGCAGCGGCGGGCCAGGCGGCCCACGGCGTAGCTCGTGGCGGCGTCCGCCGGCAGCACCACGGCGGCGCCCTGCGCAAAGGCGATGGCCGTGCCCATGTGGCCGTGCGCGTCCGCCCAGTGCGCCACGTGCTGGCAGGCCAGCGCCACCTGCTCCTCGCGCGCCGTCTCGGGCGATCCCATCGCGCGGATGAGCGCCATGAGGGCGGACTCCAGCTGCACCTCGGGGTCGCTGTCGCGCAGCACGGCGATCAGCGCGTCCTCCGCCCGCGGCTCGAACAACCCCTCGCGCATCTCCGGGGGCGTGCTCCCCCACAGGTACACGCCGCGGACCACCTGGAACATCAGCAGGCCCAGCGGCGTGCGCACCTCGTCCAGCACCACCACGCCCTCGAAGGCCTCTCCCCCGTGGAGGATGGCCGGGGGCGTGCGCCAGCGGCGCGCGGTGCGCCGGACGGGCGGGGTCAGACGCCTGGGTCGCATGGAGGTCTGGATGAGTCCGGAGTAGGAATTCCCCGAGCGGGGCCGTGATCCAGCGGACCGCATGATAACGCGTATCTCCTTTCCACGCCATAGTCTTGCCCGCCCGCCACCTGTTCGCGCGGTGTCGCGAGACGAAAAGAGTGTAGGCCGTTCAGGCGCAAAAGGGGCGGCGGAACGTCCGTGTTCCCGCCCGCACCGGAGCGGCCACCGCGGAAACGAAGTGGACGAAGTGGATCGACAGCGGTGGCGGGTATCACTTTGGCGCAGACGTTGGACAGCGTTGCGCAGGGATGAAACGCCCCGGGAGATTCGACCGGTGCAATTTATTCATGTCGCAAAACGAGACTGAATCGTGACACCACCGTAAACCCGTTCGCGGGACGGCAGCGCCTGCGGTACCCGATCCCAGGGGGACGGTCACCCTGCGGCGATCCGTCGCAGGTCCTGGACGATGCGGTCCACGAAGCGCGGCACGTGCGGCCCCCCGCGGTCCAGGTCGATGGCCTGCAGCGCCGAGGCCGCGTCCGTGAGCGTCCCCTGCTCGTCCGCGAACCCCGGCTGCAGCAGGTCCAGCTCCGCCATCTGCACGCCGATGTCGGAGAGCAGGCCGCGGATGGCGGCCAGGCGCGTCCCGCGCTCCATGGGCGCGTCCGTCTTGAGCGCCTCCAGCTGGGCGATGGCGTCCTCGCACAGCCGCACGAACGCGGCCGGGTGCTCGGGGGGTGTGGGATCGGACATGGGCGTGCGGGAGTGCGGGAAGAGGGCGGACGGGACGGACGGGACGAAAGTGCGAACGAGCGAGAAGTGCGAAAGTGCGAAAGTGAGAACGAGCGAGAAGTGCGAAAGTCGGGGGCCGGGCGCGAAGGCGGGCCTCCGGCGGCGCCCCCACCGCTCGCGTAGGCTCGCACCTCCCCCCCAAAAACCTGGGGGAGGTTGAACTGCGTTTCAGCCCCAGAGCCTGCCCTCGTGCCAGGGCTGGGGTGTATACCCTCTCCGGCGCAGTTTGCGGGAGGGGGTGGATGAGCCTAAGCGAGGCCGGGGGAGGGCCACCCTCCGCCGCGCCGGAACTCGCCCTGCCCCAACCCTCCCCCAGGGGTTTTTGGGGGAGGGTGGGCGAGGTTTACGAGCCCGGGTGGGGGCGCTCCCGGGCTGCGCCGCCGCGACGGCACCGTCTCCCCGAAATCTCCCTCCCCCACGCAGTTTGTGGGGGAGGGTCGGGGAGGGGGGCGCTCCGCCCGTGCGCCACGCTCCGCCCTTCCTCACATCCCCTCCCCACGCCGTCGCCCTACGCCGCCCGCTTCTTCCCCAGCCGCGGCACGATCACGGCCACGGCCACGATCAGCAGCAGGATGCGGAAGCCGTACTGCACGTACGGCGGCTCGCCCGCGGGGGTGAACGTGGGCAGCAGGTACAGGTCCGCCAGCAGCAGCGCGCCCGCCGTCAGCGCGATCAGCAGCCCCAGGATCACCGGGCTCGCCTTGGTGCTCACCCCCGCGTGCTCCTCGTCGTCGATCTTCACGTGAAAGGTCTCGCGCAGCAGCGCCATCCCCAGCACGAACGTGATCAGCGCCACCACCACGGGATAGATCAGCCCCGCGTACTGCGCCGCCACGGGAAACCCGTCCGGGTTGGCCGTCGCCATGGCCACCATCGCCGTGGCGATCACGGGAAGGAACCCGCCGAAGTAGCCGTTGCCCACGTGGTAGGGCAGCGACACCGACGTGTACCGCACCCGCGCCGGAAAGCTCTCCACCAGGAACGCCGCGATGGGGCCGTACACGATGGTCACGAACAGCACCAGCACCCACACGCACGCCGTGAGCGCCACCGCGTTGTACGTGCCCCCCGCCGGCGTGAACCGCCACATCAGCTGAAAGATGGGGATGGTGAAGATGGCCGCCAGCAGGTTGCCCGCCATCATCACCTTCTTGCGCCCGATGCGGTCCGACAGCGCCCCAAAGACGATGAAGAACGGCGTCGCCAGGGCCAGCGCCACGGCGATGATCGTCCGCGTGTCGACGAAATCCACCTTGCCCACGTTCTCCAGCCACGTCAGCGCGTAGAACTGGCCCGTGTACCACACCACCGCCTGCCCCGCCGCCGCGCCCCACAGCACCGTGAGCATGGTCTGCCACCGCGACGAGTTGCCAAAGCTCTCCGCCACGGGGCGCGTGGACGTCTTGCCCTGCGCCTTCATCCGCGTGAACAGCGGGCTTTCCTTGAGCCGCATGCGGATGAACAGCGACACCATCACCAGCACGGCGCTCAGCAGGAACGGGATGCGCCATCCCCACGCCATCCAGTCCTCTTCCGAGAGCATGGAGCGCACGCCCAGAATCACCAGCAGCGACAGGAACAGGCCCAGCGTGGCCGTCGTCTGGATGAACGCCGTGTAGAAGCCGCGGCGGTTGTCCGGCACGTGCTCGGCCACGTAGGTCGCCGCGCCGCCGTACTCGCCGCCCAGCGCCAGCCCCTGGACCAGGCGCAGGAAGAGCAGGATGAGGGGCGCGAACACGCCGATCGTCGCGTACCCCGGCAGGATTCCGATGACGAAGGTGGCGCCGCCCATGATGAGCAGCGTCACCAGGAACGCGTACTTGCGCCCCACCACGTCGCCGATGCGCCCGAAGAAGAGGGCGCCGAACGGCCGCGCCGCGAACCCCGCCGCGAAGGTCGCCAGCGTCTGCAGCAGCGCCAGCGTGGGGTTGCCCTGGGGAAAGAAGGTCCCCGCCAGGATGGTGGCCAGCGAGCCGAAGATGTAGAAGTCGTACCACTCGATCATCGTCCCCACGGCGGAGGCCGCGATCACCTTCCAGATCGTGGCCTTGTCCGAAGGCTCGTGGACGTCCGTCGGGGCGGCGGCGGGGCGGGCGGCTTCGGCCATCGGGTTTCTCCGGCGGGTGAATGAGGGGCGATCGGGCGCGTTTGCGCGGCCCCGGCGCCCTGCGTAGCTTGGCGAGCGAACGTCCGTTCCCGTGCTGATGCAACACGATTGCCGCCACGCGCGAATCCGGCAAGCCCGGGCCGCGCGTTTCGGCGTCTGCGCGCGGCGGTGTACGGCGCTTGCAGTTGCGCGCGGCACCCCCGGCACGGTCCGCGCCGCGCCGGTCCCGATGGTTTTCGCCAGCCCGTCCCACAGGAGACCCGGATGTCGTCCGAGCAGACCCTCGACTCGCTTCTCCAGGAAGACCGCTCGTTTCCCCCGCCGCCGGCGTTCGCGGCGCAGGCCAACGAGAACGACCCCGGCATCTACGCCCGGGCGGACGCGGATCCCGAGGCGTACTGGGCGGGCTGGGCGGAGCGCCTGCACTGGTTCAAGCCCTGGGACCGGGTGCTGGAGTGGAATCCGCCGTACGCCAAGTGGTTCGTGGGCGGAAAGCTGAACGCCGCCTACAACTGCCTGGACCGCCACGTGGAGGGCGGCCTGGGCGGCAAGACGGCCATGCTGTGGGAGGGCGAGCCGGGCGACAAGCGCGCCTACACCTACGCCGAGCTGCACCGCGAGGTGTCCCGCGCCGCCAACGCCCTCAAGGCCATGGGCGTGCGGAAGGGCGACCGGGTGGCCATCTACCTCCCCATGATCCCCGAGGCCGCCATCATCATGCTGGCCTGCGCCCGCATCGGCGCGCCGCACTCCGTGGTCTTCGGCGGGTTCAGCGCCGAGAGCCTGCGCGACCGCATCCGCGACGCCGAGGCCCGCGTGCTCGTGACGGCGGACGGCGGATACCGGCGCGGCGGCGTCGTGGCCCTCAAGCGCGCGGCGGACGAGGCGCTCGAGGAGGAGGGGGGATGCCCCACCATCGAGCACGTCCTGGTCGTCCGCCGGCACGGCGCCGGGGGCGAGACGGTGGGCGGCGCGCAGATGAAGGACGGCCGCGACCGGTGGTGGCACGACGTGGTGGACGGGACGGACGACCAGTGCCCGGCGGAGGAGATGGACGCGGAGGACCTGCTGTACATCCTCTACACCTCCGGCACGACGGGCAAGCCCAAGGGGATCATGCACAGCACGGGTGGATACCTCACCCAGTGCTTGGCGACCACCAACCTCGTCTTCGACCTCAAGCCGGACGACGTCTACTGGTGCACGGCGGACGTGGGATGGGTCACGGGGCACTCGTACATCGTCTACGGCCCCCTGGCCAGCGGCGCCACGGTGCTCATGTACGAGGGCGCGCCGGACTTTCCCGACCGCGGCCGCTTCTGGCAGATCATCCAGGAATACCGCGTCACCATCTTCTACACGGCGCCCACGGCCATCCGCGCCATCATGAAGTGGGGCGAGGAGTGGCCGGGCAAGTTCGACCTCTCCTCCCTGCGCCTGCTGGGCACCGTCGGCGAGCCGATCAATCCCGAGGCGTGGATGTGGTACCACAGGAACATCGGCCGGGAGCGCTGCCCCATCGTGGACACGTGGTGGCAGACGGAGACGGGCGCCATCATGATCACCCCGCTTCCCGGCGTCACCGAGACGGTGCCCGGATCCGCCACCACGCCGTTCCCCGGCATCCGCGCGGACATCCTGTCCCTGCGCGGCGAGCACATCCCCACGGGGGGCGGGTTCCTGGCCATCCGCCGCCCCTGGCCCAGCATGCTGCGCGGCATCTGGGGCGATCCGCAGCGCTTCGTGGAGACGTACTGGAGCAAGTGGAGGGGCGAGACCGTGGGCGCGGGGGAGGACACGCAGCCCGGCGAGAGCGTCTACTTTCCCGGCGACGGCGCCAAGCGCGACGAGCGCGGCTACTACTGGGTCATCGGCCGCATCGACGACGTGCTGAACGTGGCCGGCCACCGCATCGGGACGATGGAGGTGGAGTCCGCCCTGGTGGACCACCCCGCCGTGGCCGAGGCGGCCGTCGTGGGCAAGGCGCACGAGCTCAAGGGGCAGGCCGTGGCCGCGTTCGTCACGCTCAAGGACGGCCACGAGCCGTCCGCGGCGCTGGAGCGCGAATTGAGCGACCACGTGGTCAAGAAGATCGGCGCCATCGCGCGCCCCGACGCCATCCTCTTCTCCGCCGACCTGCCCAAGACGCGCTCGGGCAAGATCATGCGCCGCCTGCTCAAGGACATCGCCGAGGGCCGCGCCCTGGGCGACACCACGACGCTCGCCGACCCCAGCGTCGTCGCGCGCCTCAAGGACGACTACGAGAGCAAGGAAGGCTGAACGGCGTCCGCGTCACCTCGAACGGGTGCTCTCCCTGGCGGTGAGCACCTGTTTTCTCGGCGGCCATGATCCTCCCCTGGGAAAACGGGCCGTGCCGCCCATCCAATCCCCATGGATGCGCCGGCCCCGGTGCGGGTCCGCGGTGCCGTTTCGATCCCCCTCCGCCACGACTGCCGGGGCAGATGCTCCCCACAGGTTGGGGCGACGGTGCCGCACGGGGCAGCCTGGGGACCGCCTTCGGCTCGCCTCTCACGCATGTAAGCCGTTGTCTCCGCCAAGTATGCGTTGATGCGGGCAGGGAAACGAATGGCGGGCGCGCGCTTTGCCGTGTGGGCCACCATCCCCTCCCGTTCTCGCGCACCGCACGCCCGTCCGTCCGTCCGTCCGTCCCCTGATCGTGCCGCCGTACCCTTCATCCCCGTGTGATTCAATGTCCTCGTCTCCCAACGTGCCCAAGCCGCTGTGCGTCACCGTCGGCGAGCCGCTGGTGCTGGAACTCATGCCCCGGCCGCGAACGGAGCCAGCCGCAGAGAAGACGCCAGCCGCAGAGAAGACGCCGCGCGAAGACGGTTCCGTCGACGTGCAGAAGATCTACGATCCGGACGAGCCGCACAGCAAAATCGCCGTGCTGGTGTGCCACGGCATGGGCCAGCAGGTGCCGTTCGAGACACTGAACCTGGTGGCGTCCCCACTCGCGGGCAGGGGCACGGGGGAGATGACCGTGCGGCACGTGCGCATCGGCGAGACGTGCTTTCCCCGCGCCGAGGTGATGGTGCAGGACACGGACGGCAAGTCCCGCGCGGTGCACGTCTACGAGAGCCACTGGGCGCCGCTGATGGAGGGGCGCGTCTCCGCCCTCGACGTGACGCGGTTCCTGTTCAGCGCGGGATTCGCGGGGCTCAAGCACGCGCTCGCGGGCGGCTTCGACCGCTGGATGTTCGGCCGCAAGCGCCACCTGCCCATCAGCCCGGCCGCTCCGTTCATGCTGCTCGCGGCCTTCATGTTCATCGTCTCGGGGCTGGCGCTGTACGCCACGCTTGCGTTCGTGGCGGTCGCCAAGGCCGGCGAGTTCCTGTTCCTGCCCAGGGACGCCACCTGGAACGGCGCGCCCATCGTGGATGCGCTCACGTTCGAGCTGTTCCGCTCGCCGCTGGCGCTGTCGCTGGTGGCGGCGCCGCTGATGCTGTGGTTTCGCCAGCGGCCCACGCGAAGCGGGTCGCCGCTCCGCATCTGGACCCGGGTGGCCCGCTGGGTGATGTCCGCGCTCGTAGTCGCGGCCGTGGCGGCGGTGCTGTATTGGGCGGGCGCCTTTGCAGTGGTGGCGGACGATCCTGGAACGTCGCTGCGGGTGGGGGCCGCGCTCGTGGCGGCGGGGGCCGTGGTCTTCGTGGTGGGACGGGCGCTCGCCCGCGGCGGCCAGCTGGGCGTTCCGCTCAGCCTGGCATCCGGCGGGGTGCTCGCCTGGACCGTCTGGTCGGCGGTGATGATCGGAGTGCGGCTGTGGCAGTGGGTGGACGGAAGCATGGGAAGCCTGTGGGCGCAGTCGCTGGAAGGCTGGAGGGTTACGCTCATGAACGGCGCCCACACGCCGTTCTACCTGATCTTCCTGTTCTGCTCGGTCGTGCTGTGCACCGCCGTGCGCTGGTTCTACATCCAGTACTTCGGGGACGTGGCCGCGTACCTGTCGTCGCACACCGTCAACAAGTTCCATGAAGTGCGGGGGCAGATCAAGGCGATCGGCCTGCAGACGGCCCGCGCCGTCTACGGCGCACAGCGCCCGCGGCACAAGGCCCCGGAGTACGACCGCGTGCTGGTGGTGGGTCACTCGCTCGGCTCCGTGGTGGCCTACGACACGCTGAACGCCGTGCTGAACGAGGATGCCACCGGCGCCGGGCTTGGCGTGCTGGAACGGACGGGGGCGCTCGTCACGTTCGGGTCTCCGCTGGACAAGTCGGCGTTCATCTTCCGCGCGCAGCTGGACAACGCCGAGGGCCGCGAGGCGCTGGCGGCCGCCGTGCAGCCGCTCATCCATCCCGGCCAGGACAAGGGCCGCACGACGCCCTGGTTCAACATCTACTCGCCATACGATCCCATCAGCGGCTACCTGGATTTCTACGATCCGCCGAAGAACGAGCGGGATGAGCTCGATGGGCCGCACGTCCCCGTGGAGAACATCCCCGATCCCGAGGCCAACATCCCGGCTGCGGCCCACACGCAGTACTGGGCCAACCACGCCCTGGCCGACCTGCTGCAGAAGCTGGTGACGGCTCCCATCCCTCCCCGGACCCCTTCCGCCGCTCCGGCGGAGCTCGGCCGCGAGCCCGCGTCCGTCGCCTGAGGTGACCGGCCCGCCCGCCAGAACGACGCGGTGCATCTCCCCGGGATGCACCGCGTCCTGCTTCTGCCGCGCGGATGTTCTTTTCCCCCGCCGCCCGGCGATCGTCGCCCTGCCGACGAAGATCGAGGGCGGCTCCGGCGGCCCGCTGCGCGCCATCGCCCTGGTGCCGCGGGAGCCGTAGCGGCGCGGAATCCGGCGTCCGGAGGAGAACGTCCACCTTTGGACCGGCTGGGGGTGACGATGTGGCGGTTCGGGAATTACGAAATCCGCCAGCGCTGGTGCGGGTTGTGCCACTCCCGGCCGCTTCGGCGCGAAAGACTTGGCACGGGGTTTGAGGCGGAGTATTTTGCTGGGGTGTGGGAGTTCGCCTTCTTCAACGGGATCACCAGGCGGTGTAGCGATGGCGCGGGAAACTGGGAACGTGAAGTGGTTCAACCCGGAAAAGGGCTTCGGGTTCATCACGCGGGACAACGGGGAGAAGGACGTCTTCGTCCATCACAGCGCGATCGGGGGCTCCGGCTTCAAGACGCTGAATGACGGGGAGCGGGTGGAGTTCGACGTGGTGCAGGGCCAGAAGGGCCCGGCCGCGGAGAACGTGACGCGCCTGGATGCGCCCGCTGACGGCGGTGGCGGCAGCAGCGGCGGAAGCCGTGGCGGCGGCTACGGCGGCGGCGGTGGTGGTGGCGGCTACGGCGGTGGTGGTGGTGGCCGTGGCGGCGGCGGCGGTGGCGGCTACGGCGGCGGTGGTGGCGGCCGTGGCGGCGGCGGTGGTGGACGCGACCGCGACGACCGCTGGTAGTCTCGCACACGAAGAGGCCCGAGCAACCGCTCGGGCCTCTTTCGTTTGGGCGTGAATCCGCACGGGGCAATCCGCACTGCACTGATACCAGATCCGAAATAACAACATTGGGGAATACAGAGGAACAGAGTCAGACAGAGGAGCAGAAACAAGCATCGTTGTTCATCTTCCTCTGTCTAACTCTGTTCCTCTGTACGCCCATTCTTTTTCAGGATCTGGTATGAATCCCCCCGCCTCAACCGACGGATCTGCCGTCGGGAGAGGCGATCCTTCGGGCGGCGCCACGGTATCCGGCACGGAATGGACCCGCCGTGCGCCTCCCTCAGGAAATCGAGCGCTCGAAAGGAATCCGGGGGATGCGCGAAGAGGCCCGAGCGTAGACTCGGGCCTCTTTCGTTGGGTCTCAGTGGGCTGTTAGAGCCCGAACCGGCCGGCCGCGCGGGCCCGCTTGCGGTCCTTGTGCCTGCGACGCTCGGCGGCCTTGGCCTTGGCCTTGCGCGCTTCGCTCGGCTTCTCATAGAACCGCTTGCGGCGCATATCCTTGAACAGCCCGGAGCGGATCATCCGCCGCCGGAACTGCTTCAGCGCCCAGTCCAGGCGGTCCGTCTCCGCCAGCTGAATCTCGACCACAACGTTTCCCTTCGGTTGGATAGAATCTGCCGCACGGCACCGGTGTCGTACGGTGCCGCCCGGGTCTGCAATCGCGTAAGATAACACATCCCCCGACAATTGCCTACCCCCGGGACGCAATTCACCCTGCGGCGCTGGTCGCCTCGTACGTCCTTCTCTTGCCAGGCGGTGAGAAATTCCGCTGTCGTGCCCGTCGAATCATTGCCGTGACTTCATACACGCCGCCGTTCAGCGGCTCACAATCGACCCGAAACAGGAAGGGATCATGTCCAATCAGGATGAGAGCACCGGGGCAAACGGCGAGCGCGAGGCGATCGAAGCGCTCGGCCACATCGAGGGCGAGCTGCGCGGGGGTGGCGCGGCACTGGAGCGGGTGGACGCGGCCGACCTCTGCGCCACGTACCAGCGGATCAAGCCGTTCCTGGAGCGGGTGCTGCCCTGGCTGGAGCGGATTCCGCGGTACGGCCGGCAGCTGGCCGCGGCGGTCCGCTTCCTGATGTCCGTCGCCGACCGCCTCTGCCCGGGCTGATCGGGCCGAGGACACCGAACGGCACGGAGGCGCGGCGGATCCCCATCCGCCGCGCCTCCGTTTCCATCCACCGAAGCGACCGGGATCAGACCGGGCGCTGGTCCCCGTCCAGCGGGGTGTCGCCGGGGCCCATCACCTCGGGCGTCTCGCGGCGCAGCGTCTCCTCGACCACCTGCTCCTCCACCACCTGCCGCTTGCGGATCACCAGTTCCTCGCGGGCCACGAGGCGCTTCTGGATCACCAGCTCCTCCTCCACGATGGGAATGTACCACACGTCGCCTTCCTGCCGCGGCTCCAGGCTCGCGCCCTCGGCCAGGGGGCGGCGCTCCACGGTGACGTCCTCGCGCATCACGGGGACGACCTCGCGCACCTGCTGCGTCTGCACGTGCTTGTGCACGCGCACCTCGCCCGCGCTCACGGTGCGCTTGCCGATCTCCAGCTCTTCCTCGGAGATCTGCATCCGCACCTCGCCCTCGCGCTCGGCCAGGACGGTGCCCTGGGCGGGGCGCGCGTCGGCGACGGCGGCGGTCAGGGGCGAGGGCGCCACGCCGGCCTCGTCGCCGGGGCGGGTGGCCAGCAGGTGCGCCATGGTGCCCTCCACGGCGTCCAGGTGCACGCGCCGGGCGGTAAAGTCCAGCCGCGCCTCGGCCGCGCGCACGAACGCGGGGCGGCCGCCGGGCTGCCGCGCAAGCGACGGCTCCAGCGCCACGGACAGGTAGGCCGGGGTGCCGGACGCGCGGTCCAGCAGCACGTCGGCCACGTTGCCCAGCCAGGTGCCGTCGCCGGCCACCACGCCCCATCCCCGCAAATCCGCTTCGCCGCCCGGCGCGCTGCCGTCGCCGATGGAAACCAGGTCTTCGTTCTGTCCGTCCGCCATCGCAAGCTCCCCGCTCGTCGTTTCCGTCAGTCCGCATCCGCCGCACGCGGCCCGCGCGGCGAACGCAATCGCCATTCCGCATCGACAAGGCTTGGACGGCGATCACGGCGGGCGGCGGCGTTCCGTGCGGAAAAGGGGGGTCCCGCGGCGCCCCCACCGGGCTCGCAAACCTCGCCCACCTCCCCCAAAACCCTGGGGGAGGTTGAACTTCTCCCATCCGCCATCCCGATCGGTTGACAGCGGAGACGTGCGGCGGCCATTCTCCCCGCGGCCGGGACGCCCCCGTGGGCTCCCGGCGTTGTCGTATCGGACGCGTGAGAAGGACGGGGCACGGATGGGTGAGGACCAGGGCGAGCGGCTCCGGCTGGGACACATCGTCTACAGCAACTGCTTTCCCGTGCACGCGCGGCTGCTGGACCGCGGCGCGCCGGGGTGGATCGACATCGTGGAGGGCGTGCCCGGGCGGCTGAACGGCCTGCTGGAGGCGGGGGAGATCGACGTGGCGCCCTGCTCCAGCATCGAGTTCGCCCGCAACGCGGACCGCTACCGCGTGCTGCCGGACCTGGTGATCGGCGCCCGGGGAGCCGTGCGCAGCATCGTCTTCGCCACCACGCGCCCGCCGGAGCAGCTGCAGGACGCGCTCGTGGCCATGCCGACGGCGTCCGCCACCTCCGTGGTGCTGCTCAAGGTGCTGCTGCGGCTGCGCTGGGGGGTGCAGGCGCGCTTCCGCTGGTTCGACCAGGCGGCGGAGGACCCGTTCGCGGCGGGCGCGGACGCGGCGCTGTTCATCGGGGACGTGGCGCTGCGGCCGGACCTGTATCCACAGGTGCCGCACCGCTTTGACCTGGGCGCGGAGTGGTGGTCGCACACGGGGCTGCCGTTCGCGTTCGCCGTGTGGCAGGCGGGCGGCGGATCGGACGATATGCTGCGCCGGCTGCACGGCGAGCTGCTGGCGTCGCGCGCGTACGGCTTGGCGAACCGCGCGGACCTCGCCGCGCGCTGGGCGGAGCGCTTCGGGTTCGACGCGGCCTTCCTGGATGCCTACTGGGCCGGGCTCTCGTACGAGCTGGACGATACCATGCTGCAGGGGCTCACGACGTTCTACCGCCTCGCCGCGGAGATCGGCGAGATCCCCGGGGCGCCGCGGCTGCACTTCGCGCCGTCCAGCCTGGAGCCGCAGGGCGCGGCGCGGCCATAGCCTCGATCCACGGGACGATGGGTGGACGGGGCGGATTCCAGGTCTCGGACGATGAGGCGGCGTCGGGTTTTCGGGCCATGCCGTGGAGCGGTTTTCGGTCAAGGAAGCGCGCGGATTCGGTCGATGCGGGGGAGTCCAGTCTGAGTCGATGAGGCGGATGTCCGTCCGGAGCGAATGAATTCGCCGCTGGAAAGGCGCGAAGTCCGCCTGCGCGGACTGCAGGGCAGGTGGATCGGCGGGTGGCGGAGACGGTGCGGAGGCGGGGGCCTTGAAGAAAACCGCATGCACATAGATTGTTGATGATGATGGCCGCCGGCATCCACGATCCGGCGGCCTTTTGCGTCCCCCCTTCCGCCGTACTCCCCGTGATCCCACGCCTTCGATTCATCCTGCTGATCGCGGTCGCCGTCTCGCTCGTGGCAGAAACGGCGGATGCGCAGTCGTGGTGGAGGCGCGCGAGAACGCAGCCGGCGGCCGTGGCGCGGGACTCGGCGGCGGGGGTGCGGATCTGCGCGGGTGGGGACGTGACGCTGGGCACCAACCTGGACACGGCGTGGGTGCGCAACGCCCGCGCGCGGCTGGGGCGGCGCGTGGCGGCGCTCCCCGACCCGGATTCGCTGCTGTTGCCCCTGCGGCCGCTGCTGCACGACGCGGACGTGGTGCTGTGGAACGTGGAGGGCGCCATCGGCGACGGGCCCGTCAACCGCCGCAAGTGCGCGCCGGGCTCCACCGCGTGCTACGCCTTCCGCATGCCGGCCGCCACGGCGGGAGCGCTGCGGCGCGCGGCGGCGGAGAGCGCGGCGGTCGTTGCCAACGTGGCGAACAACCACGCCCGCGACGATGGCGACGTGGGCCGGGGCAACACCGTGCGGCTGCTGGACGAGGCGGGCGTGCTGGCCACGGGCGTGGACACGCTGGCCACGGAGGCGGTGACCGCGCGGGGCGACACGGTGGCGTTCCTGGGATTCGCGCAGTGGGCGGGGCCGGACCCGCGCGACCTGCCCGCCGTGCGCCGGCACGTGCGCCGCGCGGCGGAGCGCCATCGGCGGCTGGTCGTCACCATGCACATGGGCGGGGAGGGGCGCGGCCGGCAGAACACGCCGGATGCCCGCGAGGAGTCGTTCGGCGAGGATCGCGGCAACGTGGTGGCGTTCGCGCGGGCGGCCGCCGAGAGCGGCGCGGACCTGGTGATTGGCCACGGGCCGCACGTGATGCGCGCCGTGCAGTGGCGCGACAGCACCCTCGTGTTCTACTCGCTGGGCAACCTGGTGACGTACGGCCCGTTCTCCCTGGGCGAGCCGCTGAACCGGGGCGGGCTGGCCTGCGCGGTGCTGGATGCGGACGGGCGCATCGTGGGCGCCGAGCTCCGCTCCACGCGCCAGCTTCCGCCGGGGCTCGTGCAGCCGGATACGATGCACCGCGCGGCCATCCTGGCGGATTCGCTGGGCCAGGTGGACTTCCCGGATTCCGCCGCGCGGCTGGATCCCTTCACGGGCCAGGTCCGCCGCTCCGACGGGTCGCCCCTCGCCATGCCGCCTTCGCCGCCCGTGGCCCAGCGGCCGCGGCGGCGGCCGTAAGGAAGAGCGGGACGCGAGGGACCGACGGGAGCGATTGAAATCGCGGCTACAACATCACACTGTCGGCCTGCGCCGACACCAGTGCCCGATTGGGCAAAGTGCGCGGCGCGTGGCGTGGCACTCGCCCGTGACGGACAGTCCGCGCAGGCGGACTTCGTGTAGTCGTTGCGGCGAATTCATTCGCTCGGGGATCCGGCGGAACTCAGCGCGAGGGCGGAGATCCTGCCGGTGTAGCAACCAGATTCTTCGGTCGGCGCCCACCGTCCGCGCCACGGGGTGGAAGCCGCCGGGCGCCTCTCGCAGAATGACACCGAGGGCGGGTTGCGGATGAAAAAGAAGCCGGCTCCCGTCGCGGGGAGCCGGCTTTCGTTCGTTCGGCGGACGGGCGGCCGCGGTCAGCTGCGGCGGCGCGTGCGCAGGAGGCTGGGGACGGCGGGGGTGCCGAGCGGCCGCGCCGGGACGGCGACCGGGCGCTGGGCCACGAGGCCCGCACTGTCCGTCGGGGTGCCGAACACGCGGCGCACGCCCATCCAGGCGCGGACCAGCGAGCTCTGCGGACGGTCCAGGTTGCTCTCGGTGATCTGCCCGCGGCCGCTGCTTGCATGCACGTACCGGCCGTTGCCCACGTACACGCCGATGTGCGTCACGCGGTTGCCGCGGCCAAAGGTCAGCAGGTCGCCGGGGCGCAGAAGGCTGCGGTCGCGGGGAATCTCCACCCCCACGCGGGCCTGCTGGGCGGCCGTGCGCGGCAGGTTCACGCCGAAGGAGCGGGCCAGGTACTGGGTGAACCCGCTGCAGTCGAAGCCGCGGGTGGGCGAGGTGCCGCCGAAGACGTAGCGCCGGCCGATCTGCTGCCGGGCCGCCATGACCACGGAGTCGCGCCGCGCCTCGATGCCGAAGCGGGGGGTGTCGGTGTTTCTAGCCAGCGGCCCTTCCTGGGCCAGCACGACCGTGGGGACGAGAAGGACGGAAAACAGGAGCGCGCGCAGCGCGTATCCGCTGTTCCGGGTCATTCGTTCACGGGGGTTCGGGTCCGCGTTCCCGGCGCCAGGAAACGGTTTCCGCGTGGGCGTCCCTCCTCCACGCGAGAGGACGACGGGACGGCCGCGGCGGCGCCGGACGGGTGCTACAGCAACAGCTTCACTGGAACGGGGCGGCAACCTAGGCCGCGTTGACCGGCGCGTCAACACCTTCGGGATGGACGCCGCCGTAGCACGTTGCGGGGCATCGTGTTACAGATTCGTCTTCGGTCGATGGGCGTGGCGGCGGTAGACAGGGGCGGAGCGGCGGAGCATCTTGCTCCTGCCAACTGCGGGTTACAGGGGACAGGTTACAGGGGACAGCCAGCAACGGCGGGCGTTTCCACGATCTCGATTCTCCTGCTCGATGCACATCCATCCACCTCACGCGCCCGATCCCATGCCGCTGCGCCGCCTGATCGCATCCGTCGCGCTCCTCGCCGTCGCGCTCGCGCCCGCATCCGCCGCGGCGCAGCGGGACGCGGCGGACCTGCGCCGCACGCTGGAGGGGATCATCCGCCCCTACGAGGGCACGGTGGGCGTGAGCCTGCAGAACCTGGCGACGGGGGAAACGCTCTCCATCCGCGGCGGGGAGAAGTTCCCCAGTGCGTCGCTCATCAAGGTGTCGGTGCTGGTGGCACTGCTGGACGAGGTGCGGCGGGGAACCATCCGGCTGGACGATCCCATCGCCATGATCACGCGGGACCGGGTGGGGGGGAGCGGCGTGCTGCAGCACCTGCACAGCGGCCTGGGGCTCACGGTGGAGGACGCGGCGCGGCTGATGATCATCATCAGCGACAACACGGCCACCAACCTGCTGCTGGACAAGGTGCCCATGCGCACGGTATGGGCAAAGATGGATTCGCTGGGGCTGCCCGCCACGCGCATCCACTCCAAGACGTTCCTGCGGGCCACCAGCGTGGCCATGGACAGCTCCGTGCGCTACGGCGTGGGCGTCACCACGCCGGACGAGACGGTGCGGCTGTTCGCCCTGCTGCACCAGGGGCGCGCCGTGTCGCCGGCCATGGACTCGCTGGCGCTGGGGATTTTGCGGAGCAACGAGGACTACAACAAGCTCGTGCGCTGGCTGCCGGACGGGGCGGTGGCGGCGCACAAGAGCGGCGACGTGGACCAGTCGCGCAACGACTGCGGCATCCTGTACGGCCCCGACGCGCCCGTGGCCCTGTGCGTGATGACGCGCGAGAACCGCGACACCAGCTACGCCACGGACAACCCCGCCAACCTGCTCATCGCCCGCATCGGCGCCGAGGTCTACCGCTACTTCAACCCCTCCGCCCCGCCGCCGCCCATCCCGCGGTAGAGGCGCGCGGTGGCGGATGATGGCGATCGCCCGAGATCCGGAAGCGTGCTCCGGGGCCGGCATCCAGCCGAAACTGTCATTCCGAACGAGGAACGAGTGAGGAATCTACTCGCCCAAGGGAGGTGATCCGCCCCACGGTGCGCCCTGGCCCGTGGGACGTCGTGCGGAGCGGATGATGGGACTCGGGCCGGATGGGCGAGGGTGCACCGCCGGCCTCCACCCATGCGAATGAATTCGCCGCAACGAACACACGAAGTCCGCCTGCGCGGACGGTCCGTCACGGGCGGGTGCCACGCCACCTGCGCGGTACTCTGCCCGGGCGGGCAGTGGTGTCGGCGAAGGCCGACAGTGTGAAGTTGTAGCCGCGACTTCAGTCGCTCCGTCCGGCGGCTCGCTCATCCGCCCCGCGCCCTACCGCTGCGCCTCGTCCAGCAGCACCACGTCCGTCACCTGGCCGCCGGCCGCGCGGATCTCGCCCACGGCGGCGGTAGGATCGCCGCGGCGCGAGAAGTCCGTGCGAATGTCCGCGCGCGTGGTGCGGATGCGCCACTCCGACACCACCCACGCGCCGGACGGGAGGGTGCGGAACTCCACCGTGCCGCCCGCCTCGGAGCGCTCCTGCTCCATCCCCTGCATGGTGTACTGGTAGTCCACCTCGCGGAGCTCGCCCGTGGCCTGGTCCAGCAGCAGCGTGCCGCGGATGTCCACCACCCGCCGCCGGCGCACGGGCTCGAACGCCAGCGCCACCATCCGCCCCTGCGACTGGTCGAAGTCGATGTACAGGCAGTGCGTGTCCAGGAACTCGTCCGAGAGCAGGACGGCCGCGTCGGGCCCGTAGAACGAGAGGCTGTCGCCCTCCTCGCGCACGTAGCCGCCGGACGCGAGCTCCGCCGGGGACAGCGTGTGGAACGGACTGCCCGTCACGCGCTGCGGCTCGCCCTGCTGGCGCCGCATGCGGCCCGTGCCCAGCACCAGGCTGCTGCCAAAGGTGCGGACGGTGTACTCCACCCGCCGCTGCTCCTGCAGCACGGCGGCCACCTCCAGCGCCTTTCGCGCCTCGTCCCACGCCGCGTAGGCCGCGTCGCCATCCTCCGGGCGCACCTTGCAGCGCCCCGCCGCCACCACCTCAACGGCCGGCAGCACGAACGCCTTTACGGCCGTCGCCAGCCGCACCTCCGCCACCTGCCCCGCCGCCAGGTCCACCGGCGCCACGGCCGTGGCGTATCCCACCCGCTCCGCGCGCACCGTGTAGCGCCCGGGCGCGGGCGCCGTGAGCGTGAACCGGCCCTGCGCGTCCGTCAGCGCCCCGCCGTGCGCCGTGCCCGTGGGCGTCACCAGCCGCACGAGCATCCCCGTGACGGGGCGCGCGGCATCGTCCACCACCACGCCGCGAACGGTCTGCGCGGCGGCGGGGACGGCGGCCAGCAGGGCGGCGGTGAGCGAGAAAATCAGGCGGGCGAATGGCATGCGTGTCCGGTGGGGCGGGGGGATGGGGCGATCGTATCTGGTCATGACTCGCAGCATTCCGCGTGCCGAATGTGGACGATCCGGTAAGCGGTTGGTGCGCATCCGGTTGGCGGATCGCGTCACGATTCCGCTGGCGGATACTGTCCACGGGCAGGGACAGTGGATCCGGCGCGATGGACGGCCGGCGAGGAGGAACAGGCGAGAAAACGTTCGTTCCGGGTCCCTCCATATTGGGTACACCGGCGCGCAAGCGCCATCCATCTCGGCTCCCATCCCCCGGGAATCCATGAGGCTCCTTCGCCCGCTCCTGGCTGCGGCGCTGCTGCTCCCCGCGTCCATCAGCGCCCAATCCCCGACCTCGCAGCAGCACCTGCAGGAAGAGGTTCGCACCCAGGTGCAGAGCCTGATCACCGCGACCAACTTCGACGTGATGGCGACGATGGACATGTACGTCCGATCGTCGCGGCTCTCGTCCATCAACGACGAGCGGATCGTAAAGGGATGGAAAGAGCTCGACCGGCAGACGCGGGAGGCGGTGGCGTCGCAGGGGAGCTTCTTCGTGCGGCTGGGGAGGATCGACGTGACGCCCCTGGGGACGGACTATGCGCTGGCCGTGGCGCCCATGACCATGGAGTACCGGACGGAGTGCGGCCCGGCCCAGCTTCCCGGCAGCATGACGCTGGCGCTGGAGCGCACGCCCGAGGGATGGAAGATCCTGCACGAGCACTACAGCACCGGCCTGGACCAGGAAGCCGTGTCCCAGATGGCCGCCCAGGCGAACGCCGGCGGTTCCGGCGCCGGTGGATTGCTCCGGCTGCTGCTTCTGGGGCTGAGCGGGGACTACATGGGCGCCGTGAGCCAGCTCCTCGACCAGTTCGGCAGCTCCTGCGAGTAGCGGATGCCCTGGAATCGTGGAGAGCGCGGCAGCCCCGCGCCCTCCCATCCTTGCGTAGGGCTGACGGTTACTCCGCGTCGGGGAGGTCGGCGGGGGCGGCGTCCTCCATCCACACGGTCTTGATGTTCACGAACTCGTGGATGCCGAACTCGCCCAGCTCGCGCCCGTAGCCGGACTGCTTGACCCCGCCGAACGGCAGGCGCGGATCGCTGGCCACCATGGCGTTCACGTAGGTCATCCCCGCCTCGATCTCGGCGATGAAGCGCGCGCGCTCGACGGCGTCCGTCGTCCACACGCTGCTCCCCAGCCCGAACGGCGAGTCGTTCGCCAGCGCGATGGCCGCGTCGATGTCCGCCACGCGAAAGAGCGACGCCACCGGGCCGAACACCTCTTCGCGGTACGCCGGGGCATCCTCCGGGATGTCGGCCAGGATGGTGGGCGGATAGTAGAAGCCGTCGCCCTCCATCCGCGCGCCCCCCGTCAGCAGACGCGCGCCGGCCTCCACCGACCTGCGCACCTGCTCGTCCACCTCGTCGCGGATGGCGGCCGTGGCGAGCGGGCCCACGTCCGTGCCGTCGGCCATGGGGTCGCCCACGCGCAGCGCCTCCATCTCCCGCACGAAGCGCTCGGCGAACGCGTCCGCCACGTCATTGTGCACGATGAAGCGCTTGGCGGCGATGCAGCTCTGCCCGTTGTTGATGCAGCGCGCCTTGGCGGCCGTCCGCGCGGCGCCGTCCAGGTCCGCGCTGGGCATGATGATGAACGGATCGCTGCCGCCCAGCTCCAGCACCGTCTTCTTGAGGTTGCGCCCGGCGCGCTCGGCCACGCTCTGCCCGGCGGGGGTGCTGCCGGTGAGCGTCGCGGCGGCCACGCGCGGGTCGTCCAGGATGCCGGCCACGGCTTCGGAGCCCACGAGCAGCGCCTGGAACACGCCCTCCTCGAACCCCGCGCGCAGGAAGATCTCCTCGATGGCCAGCGCGCACTGGGGCACGTTGGACGCGTGCTTGAGCAGCCCCACGTTGCCCGCCATGATCCCCGGCGCGGCGAAGCGGAAGACCTGCCAGAAGGGGAAGTTCCACGGCATCACGGCCAGCACCGGGCCGGTGGGGAGAAAGTGCACCTCCCCCCGTGCCGTGCCGCCCACGTCCACGGGGCGCGGCGCCAGCATCCCCGCGGCGTGCTCGGCGTAGTGGCGGCAGACCCAGGCGCACTTTTCCGCCTCCGCGCGGGCGGCCGTGAGCGTCTTGCCCATCTCCGTCGTCATCAGCCGCGCCCAGCGCTCTTTTTCCCCGTCCAGCAGCTCGCCCGCGCGGCGCATCTTCTCCGCCCGCTGGGCCAGGGACGTGCGCCGGTGCCGGATGAAGGCGTCCGACGCGCGCTGCAGCTTCTGCTCGAGCTGCTCCGGCGTCAGCGCGTCGAAGGTCCGGAGCGTCTCGCCCGTGGCGGGATTGACGGTGGCGATGGGCATCTTCCGCGGTTCTCCGATGCGGGGCGGTGGATCGGTCCGTCCCTGGACCCCGTGCGCCGGGCGATGTACATCCGCCGCACGGGGTTCGGGAGGTCCCCGAGCCTACGATGCTGGCCGCGCGGGCGCAACGTCATCCACCGAAAAGAACCACGCGAAGGACGCGGAGCCGAAACGAGGGAGGACGCGGACGGAGAACTGCAGAGACGACAGCGGATGGGGATCACACAGAGGAACAGAGGCAACAGAGGAACTTCCCGTCGTCCTCCGTTCCCCCTGTTCCTCTGTGTGCGAATTGCTTTTCTCCACGTCCTCTGCGCGAGACCGTCTTTGACAGCCGGAGTGCACGATCCAGTAGAATATCCTGCACCCATCCATGCGCGGATGGATGGGTGGCGTCCGGCTCACCCGCGGCGGGACGCGGCCAGCCCGCGGATCCACTCCACGACGTGCGAGGTCTCGGCGCCGGGGTGGAGGGTCGCGGCGAGCCGGATGGCGGAGCCGGGGTGGATGAAGTTCGCCGCGAAGTCCGGCACCGCCTCCGCCAGCGCCGCGGCCGGCACGATGCCGGGAAGGGAAAGGGGCTGGCGGGCGAGTGTGTCCAGGGCGAAGAGGGCAAAGGCCTGCGCCTCCGTGGCGGGGAGCGCCGTCTCGCCCAGGGCGGCGGCGGGGGGCAGCACGCGGCAGCCCAGCCCCTCGTAGCGGGGAAACAGCGCCTCCTCGGGCGGCGGGCGGCGGTGCGCCTGGCCCAGCAGGGCGGCGAGCGGCGCCTCGGCCACGACGGCGTGCGCGGCGGGGCCCGTCCCCTGCTCCGGCTGCCAGCCCAGGGAAAAGACCAGCGCGTCCGCGTGGTACGCGCCGATGCCGCACCCCGCCTCCACCAGCCGCAGCCACAGCCGCGCCACCGCCTCCAGCGCGGGGAGCGCGGAGCCGGAAAAGAGCCACGTCCGCAGGGTGGGAAGGTCGCCCGCGCGGAAACCCAGGGGCGGCACGTAGAGGGGCCCGTCCTCCTCCCGCCCGTCCAGGCGGCCGCGCCCGGCCCACACCGGCACCGTCCCCGCGGCCTGGCGGGCCACGGCGCGAAAGCAGGCCTCCTCCGCCAGCACCGCCTCCGCGGCCCAGCCGCCCCCCGCCGGCAGGCGCAGCCACGCTGCGGCGCACTCCGCCAGCGGCGTGGCCACGGGAACGGTACGCACGCCGCAGAACACGCGCGGCGCCTCCGCCCCGGGCCCCACGGCGAACGGCTCGGCGGGCGGGCGCGCGGCGAGGGTGCCCAGCACGCGCAGCCGCTCGTCGCCGCGCCGCGCGGGGTTCCAGGCCGCGACCCGGCCGCGGGCCAGGGCGCCGCGCCGGACGATCCGCGCGATCCACGCGTCGCCGTGGCGGGCGATCACCTGCAGCTTGGCGCGGCGGACCGTGGCGTACCACGCCGGCGCGTCCTCCAGCCCCTCGAAGAGCGGCTCCACGTCCAGCCACGCCAGCGGCAGCGTCTCCGCGTCCCCCTCTTCCAGGAACACGAAGCACTCCAGCGTCCGGTCCAGCGCCACGCGCCGGGTGTGCACGCGCACGCTGGAGCGGGCGGCGGCCGTCACCAGCGCGTAGTCGCCGTCGATGGGGACCACGAAGTGCGTGGAGCCGAACTCCCGCTCCTCCGCCGCGGCCGGCGGGTCCAGCTGCGCGGCCCATCCCCCCGTGCGCTCCGGCAGGTGCAGCGCGTCCGCCGCCGCGCCCAGCAGCTCGCCCCAGAGCGCCAGGTCCTCGCCCCCGGGCGCGTCCGGGTCGCGCAGCAGCCGCGCGGCGAGCTGCTCGGCCACGGCGTGCGCGGCGTCGCGCGCGGGGCGTGCCCACGCGCCGGCTTGGCCCAGCGCGCCCACCTGCCGCGCGGCCGCCACCCGCAGCGCGCGCGGTCGGCCGCGACCGTGCAGCAGCTCCGCGCGCGACCGCCAGCGCAGGCGCAGCACTGCCAGCAGCTCGCCGGGCGACACCTCCTCCTTCCACTCTGCCCCGCGCTCCAGCCCGGCCGCCGCGGCGGGGTCCATCGCCTCCCGCAGCTCCTCCAGCGCATCCCGGGCCGCGGGGACGCGCCGCCGCAGGAGCCGCTCCGCGTCCTGCGCCCGCCCCACCCCCGCCAGCGACGCGTCGTCCAGCCGTTCCGCCGCCAGCACGCGCCGCGTGGCCCGGGGCAGCTCCGTCCCGAAGCGGTCGCGCAGCCCCCGCACGGCGGCCCGCACGGCGTCCATCGCGTCCTGAAGCCGGACGGCGGCATCCACCCGCCCCTGCACCCCGTCCCAGCACCGCTGCAGCGCCAGCGCGCCGGGGCGGCCGGGGGCGATCTGCGGCAGGGGGCGGCGGAGCGCGCGGAGCAGGGGGCTGCGCGACTCGTCCTCCAGGAACCGCTCCACCTCCGCCGCGGCCGCGCGGACCGCATCCACGGCGTCCGGGCGCGCGGCCAGGGGCGCCAGGCGGGCCCGTGCCTCGCGCGCGCCCCGCTCCACGCGGCGCAGCAGGCGGTCCAGCCCCCGCGGCACCCCCAGCGGGTCCGCCAGCACGGCATCCACCCGCAGCGCGGCCTCCCTCCCCGCGCTCACGAGCTTCGTCCCGGCACGCAGCTCTCCCGCCGCCCCTCCTGCACCGTGTCCCCGACGACGATGGGGCGGATCTCCAGCTCGATCCGCCGGTCCCGGTCGTTCACCGTGGGGGCCGCGCGCGCCGCCACCGGGTCCACCGGGTAGTAGCGGCTGCGGCCCAGCGCGGAGACCTTGCACGGGGGGATGCCGACGCTGTCGATGAGGAACAGCGAGACGGTGGCCGCGCGCGAGGCGGAGAGGATCCAGTTGCGCTCCTCGCCCCCTTCGCTGCTGCTGTGCCCCACGACCTGCACCTGGTCGATGAGCCCCAGCACCGAGTCGCGCCCCAGCGACGCGCCGATCCCGCGCAGGATCTCGCGGCCCTCCAGCTTCAGGTCGGCCAGCTCGAGCAGGTTCCTGCCGAAGGTGGCGTCGCCCTGGATGCGCACGAGCAGGTAGTCGCCCACCCGCAGCACCTGCACGGAGCCGGTGTCCGCGTCGGCCCGGATCTTCTCCTCCAGCCGCTTGAGCGTGTTGTCCCGCGCGTCCGCGGCGCCCGCCCGCCGGATGGCGGGGACGGCCACGGCGGCGAAGAGGATGAGAAAGAGGAGCGTCGTGGCGCCCAGCAGGTCCGCGAAGGCGGGCCAGGGGCCGCCCGTGTCGGGCTCGTGGTGAAGGCCGGACATCTACAGCCCCACCAGGCGGAGGAGCCACGACACCCACCCGGGCAGGTGGACGAGGACGTACACCACGCCGGCCGCGCCCAGCACCCCCGTCATGGCCGCCAGCGCCACGTCGCGCGGGGACGGGCCCCGCGGGGTCTCCGCCGCGGCCGCGATGCGCCGCAGCAGCCCCAGCTCGTCCGCGGGGAGGGCGCCGCCGCGGCCCGCGTGCACGGGCGGCTGGGCGCGGGACAGCTCCGCGATCTGCCCGCGCACGTCGTCCGCCACGGCCTTCCAGCTGGCCGCCGCCCGCGCGTCGATGCCGGCCACGCGGTCCGCCGCGCCCGCCACCGCCGCCTCCACCTCGTGCAGGGCGGGGCGCGTGCGCTCCACGGCGTCGGCCACGGCGGCCATGCGCTCCTCCACCCGCTGTGTCCCCTCCACCAGCGTGTCGATCCCCGCCCGCAGCGTGTCCGACGCCACGGCCGAGGTGGTGCCCAGCGCCAGCATCCCCTGCAGCGCCCGCCCCAGCGACTCCGACGCCACCTGCATCTGCTGCACGGCTTCGCGCGACTCGGCCGTCCGCTCGCCGATGCGGTCCACGAGCCCCTGGTAGCTGGCCGTGTTCCCCCGCACGGCGTCCGCCAGCGAGGCGACCTTGCCCTCCAGGCTGCCCAGGGCGTGCGCCGTGCGCCGGTGCAGCTGCTCGTCCTGCGCCGCCATCACCTCCGACAGCGTGTCGTTCAGGCTGCCGAAGGCCGTGCGGAAGGACTCGCTCAGGGCCTCCAGCGATCCCTCGATCCCCAGGAACGCAGTGCTGGCGTTGTGCACCTCGCCCGCCGTGGCCGAGAGCGTCTCCACGGCCGCCAGCAGGGGATCGGCGCTGTGCGTGCGGCGGTTGTCGTAGATGTACTCCGCCGAGGCCAGCTCCAGCCGCTCCAGCAGGTTTCGCCGCCCCACGGACAGTCCCTGCGCCATCAATCCCACGGCGATGGCCCCCACCAGCGCCAGCGCGTTGCCGCCGAACGCGTCGGCCACGGCGCGCAGGGGGTCCACGATGCTCGCCGCCCCCGCGCCCGCCCCCTCCGTGGCGCCGATGGCGTCGATCAGGCTGGGGAGCGCCGTCTTGACCCCCGCGAAGGTGCCCAGCACGGCCAGCAGCAGGAGCAGCGACGAGGCGAAGCGGGCCACGTGGCCGTAGCTGGCCGTGCGCGTCTCGGCGATGCCGCGCAGCTCGTCCACGGGCATGTGGGTGGCGCGGCCCTCCGTGCGCGACTGGTGCACGCGGCGCACGCGGTCGTCCACCAGCGTTTCCACGTGCGCCGCCTCGCCGGGGCGGATGGTCCGCTCGCCGCGGTTGAAGCGGGCCTCGCGCTCGTCCGCCGGGGCGAACACCAGCATCAATCCCTCGCGCCGGCGCCGCAGCACCCAGTCCACGTCGTCCTCCTCGCGGCGCAGGAGGGCGGCGTCGCGCCACACCGTCCACGCGGCGTAGAAGGTGAGCAGGAGGCCGGCGACGATGAGGGAGAAGATGATCCAGTTCACCCCGTCGGCGAGGCCCAGCAGCTCCAGGAGCGCGCGCCCCTTGTCCGGCCGGCTGCCCAGCAGGCTGGCGATGAAGAGGACCGCGAACCCCGCGTAGAATCCCGCGCCCAGCAGCAGGTACGTGCGCGCGGGGCCGTCGCCGCGCGGCGGCGGGTCGATCATCCGCATCTCCTGCGCGGCGGCCGGGGCGCCGGGGGTGGGCCCTTCCTCGTCCCGTTCTCCGGCGGAGGCGTGCGCCGGCTCGTGGCGATCGGATACCGTCATACGGCCTCCGCGATTCCAGGCGCGCCGGGAACGCCGCGCTCGGCCTGTGCATCCCACGACACCTCGGCCGCGCGGAGGGTGCGGTACATGGCGTACGGGCGGGCTCCGCGCATCTCGAAGAACGCCTCCCACTTGGGGAGCGCGTACTCGTTGATCTCCACCTGATCGTTCAGGAACACGCGCGCGCGCCCCGTCCCCTCGGGGACGGCGTAGGCCGCGGGGGGAAGGGAGTGGCTGATGACCAGCACCCCGTCGCGCACCTCCACGGGGCGGCCGCCCGCCGGCACCGCCATTGCCGCAGGCGCCGTCCCCAGCGGCTCCAGGGAGCGCGTCTCCACCCCGTGGAGCCACGCGTCCGCGGGAGGCCCATCCGGCTCCCCCAATGCGGCCGGCGCCAGCTCCCCGAACGACCGCGCGGTGGCCTGCGCCTCCGGCCCCCGGATGCCGGCGCTCCCGGGCGAGGGGGTGGAGGCGGAGGCGGATGCCGGCCGCACCCGTTCCTCCAGCCGGTTCTCGATGGCGCGCAGCCGGTCACGAAAATCCACCCGCAGCGCGTTCAGGTGCTCCGCCTGCCGCTCCAGCGCCCCCGTCACCCGGCGCATCTCGTTCACCAGCCCGGTATACAGCCCGTCATCCAGCACGCGGCCCCGTTCCGGACCCTCCCGTTCCTCCACCCCATCCGGGCGATCCCCACGTCCCGCGGATCCCGTGCGATCCCGCTCCTCCGCCGGTCCCGCACGATCCCGATCCACCCTCCAGCCATCCCGATCCAGATCCCCCCCCGCGCCGTCCCGGGCCAGCTCGCCCCCCATGCCGCTGCGATCCGGGTCCATCGCCATCGCCGGGCTGGTAGGTCCCCCCACGGACCAATCCGTGCGGTTCCAGCCCCCCGGCAGCCCGGGACGGAGCCCGTGCGGCTCCGGCCCGGCGGCCCCCGCGGACCCGCGATGCCCCCGGTCGTGGCCGTGACGCTCACCGCCGGGCAAGCGCCGCGGGGGAAACTCCCACGTCCCCACGCCCACGTGCCCGTCGCGCAGCAGGCGGTACAGGATCCACCCCAGCACCGCGGCCACGGCGAGCAGGAGCCAGTCCATCCGCGACAGGATCATGGGCGCACCTCGAACATCTCGTTCAGCATGCGCTCCAGCACCGCCGTGGCGCCCAGGATGAAGAGCGATCCGCGGTAGCCGCCGGCCCGGTTCACCTGGTACTCGAGCTTCTTGAGCGTGGCCTCGCGCAGCCCGTCGGGTCCGTAGCGGGACAGGACACGGCGGTAGCGGTCGGGGAGCTCGGCCCAGGTCCCGCCCATGCCGACCAGCGACTCCGCGGCCGCGAGCAGGCTCTCGTGAAAGGTCTCGAGCTCCGTCTTTCCCTCGCCCCACCGGACCGACCGCAGCCGCTCGGGGGTGAACTTCTCCGCCGCGCCCAGCCGCGTGGTGGGCTCCAGCGCCCGCGCCTTGCCTTCGCGCAGCTGCGCCGTCACCCGCTCGCCTACCAGGGGCCCGTCCGCCAGCGGGTCCTGCTGCAGGCTGTCGGTGGGCACCAGGGCCACCAGGCCGCGGGCCACCTCCTCCTTGGGCGAGGTGCTCACCCGCACCTCCACCACGGGCCCCCGGGGCGCGCCGGCGGCGCGGCGCAGGATGTCGGAGAGCGCGCGGTGAAAGCCGTCCGCGGGCCGGTCCGGCTGCAGGTCGGAAAGCCAGGTGAGGTACTTGCTGCCGTTGCCGGCGAGCGTGACCGCCCCCGGCACGCGGGGGGCGCGGCTCCCCTCCACGGGGGGCAGGGCGCGGAAGCTCAGCCCCACGTAGTGGAACAGGGTGGCGAAGAAGTAGAAGACCATCACCTGGAAGGAGCGGAACTCCGGGGTGGCGCGAAAGAGCGAGGCCTTGCCCGAGGTGAACCAGTCGGTGCGCACCAGGTAGCTGAAGGCCAGGTGCACCTGCTTGTCCGCCAGGTACTTGCCCACCACGCTGCGCACGGCGTCGGGCAGGTCGTTCTGCGCGGCCCAGCGGACGAACGCCTCCACGAACGGGTTGGTGAGCTCCTCGGCGCTCGCCGCCTGCACGCGCGGGCCCGTGAGGTTCTTGCCCCCCAGCAGCATGGAATCCAGCAGCAGCGTGCGGCTTTCGCCGTACGCCGCCAGGTCGGTGGTGCCGCCGCCCACGTCCAGGATCACGTCGCCGGTGCCCAGCGTCCCCGCCTGGGCCGCGTTGACGAAGTGGCGCAGCACGCTCAGGCTCTCGTCGGCCCCCCGCTCGATGGTGACGTCCAGCTTGCGGGCGGCAAAGGTGTTCTTCACCTCGCGCCACTGGTCTTCCAGGTTGGCCACCTGCGCGCTGTCGAAGGCGCGGGGATACGAGAAGGCGATGTTCACGTTCTCCGGCCGGATGCCCTCGCGCAGGGCCTCCGCCAGGACGGTGGAGACCACGTGCCGCAGAAAGGCCGCGGAGAGGAAGTACGTCTCCCGGTGCGGCGACCACTTGAGGTCGCCCGTCACCCGGTTTCCACCCTCGTTGCGGACGGTGCCGGAAAAGGGGACGGTCACGCGCACCCCCACCTGCTCTCGCGCCAGGTCCAGGTGCGGCAGCCCGGCCAGGTGCACCACCGCCGTCCCGAACGCCCCCGGCTTTACGGCGGGAGGAAAGAAGTATCCGTCCAGGAACTCCCCCGTCTCCGCCGCCGCCTGGGTCAGGGGCAGCACCATGTCGTTCGCCACGAAGAGCGTGGCCGAGGCGTCGTCGTTGCGCCGGCTGCACACCAGCGTGTTGGAGGTGCCGAAGTCCACCCCCACGGACCATCGCCCCTCGTTGGGGTCGGCCGGCCGCTCCAGCCGGGGAAGGACCACGCCCCACGACTCGGCGCGGTCGCCCGTGCCCGTGGTGTTGCTGCGGAACTCCAGGATCTCCGGCGCGCCGTCGAACGCCACGGCCCCCACTGTGGGCGTGCGCCGCGACGCGCCAGTGGGGGGGAGGAGCTCCCGCCCGGCGTAGGCGCGCAGCTCCACGTGCTCCGCCACGAACGACTGCGAGTCGTTGCGGAACACCGTGTAGTCGCGCCATGCCGGGTGGGCGAAGGCGGGCCACAGCACCAGCTCGGGCCCGTAGTGCTTGAGGATGTGCGTCTCGGGATACACGCGCTTGACCACCACCTGCCCCGGGTCCTCCGCCGTCCCCAGGGGGATGGTGAGGGTGACGGCCACGGCGCCGTTGCTCAGCACCTCCACCGCCAGCATCCGGTCCACGTCGTCCGGGGTGAAGAAGTGGAAGAACTCGCCCTTGAGCGGCAGGGCCAGCCGCGGCTGGGCCAGGTGCGGGGGCGCGCTCTGGCCCTGCACCCGGTAGCCTTTGAGCCCCTTGACGTTTTCCGTGCGCAGCGGGTTGCTGAGCAGGAAGATGTGGTCCGTGAGCCAGTCCGTCTGGGGGAGCACCCACGGGTGGTGCAGGTCCAGTCCGGGGAGCACCCCCCGGTCCTCGCGCTGCAGGTCGGCCGGGAGCTGCACCCGCAGCGCCTCCTCGAAGAAGCGCCCGTCGAAGCTGTCGGGGTCGATGACGATGGGGAGCGGGCGGGTGGCGCCCTCCGCGCGCAGCCGCCACCGGCTGTCGTCCAATTCCACGCCGGGGCGGCGCCGGTACAGCAGCACCCCGCCGAACGGCTGGTGGCTGATAGGGTCCAGGTGCAGGGCCTCGGCCGCGGCGGGCCACCCGTCCGGATTCTCGGGCGGGGTCAGCTGGTCGCGCACGCGCTGCGGGCGCCCCTCGCGGCAGGCACGGAGCTCGCGCGCCAGCCACTGCGTCACGCAGCGCTGGACGGTGGGCCAGTCCACGTGCTCGTCCGTCTCGTCCGGGGCCGTGCCGGAGAGCTGGGGAACGAGCACCTGGGCCACGTATCGCTGAAAGGCCAGCGGGCGGCGCGCCAGCGGGCGATGCTCGCCCCCCTGCGCGTAGACGAACATCCCGCGCGTCTCCTCGCGCGCCGCGTCCTCGGCCGTGAACAGCAGCGTGTACGGCGACGAGGCCATCACGGGCTGCCCGGCCACCACCAGCAGCGACAGGGTGGGAAGGGCGGAGAGCCCCGTGCCGCCGTTCTGCCGCGGCGCCAGCTCCACCAGCGCGTCCGCGAAGTCCTCCACGCGCCGCGAGCCGGTGTCCTCGGCCAGGGTGCGCAGGGCGCTCAGCCGCACGCGCGACACCTCCACGGGCGTGCCCCGCGCGGAGCCCAGCGACCAGACGAACTCCAGCGCGTCCAGGATCTCGTTCTCCACCAGCCGCCGGGCGGGGTGCTGCGGGTCGTCCAGGGCGTTGCGGAACAGGTGCAGCCGCGCCCAGGGGCTGGGGATGGACTGGATGCGCGTACGGATCTCGGACTCGTTCTCCGTCGGCAGCTCCAGCTTGGCCAGCTCCACGGGGTTCTGCAGCTGCGTCCACCGGCCGGGCGGCAGCGGCTCCACGTTGGCGGGGTTGGGCGTGCTTCTAAACCGGGGAAGAAGGTTGCGGCTCATGCGGCACCCCGCAGGCTGGCGTTTTCGGCAAAGGCGGCCCGGGCATAGCGCTCGCTCCCGTTCCGCATCACGTCCATGAACCCCGGAAACCCCGTCGTCCCGCTGCCGTGGGCCGCCTCGTTCCAGTGCCGGAACACCCGGAACTCGTCGTGCCGGGCGTGTCTGCCCTCGCCGGCCGCGCGGCGCCCCTCGATGAGCTCGTCCGGCCGCACCTGGCGCGGCAGCCGCCCCGAGGCGGGCGCCAGGGCCAGCGCCGGGGTGCCCCCCCGCAGCTCGCCCAGCCAGTCCCAGGCGCGGCGAAACAGCTGGCCCATGCCGTCCAGCGCCGGGGAGTGTGCCAGCAGCTCCTCGGGCTTGAGCTTGAGCAGGGTGAGCCAGGTGACGCCCCGCAGCGTGGCCGCCAAGTCACCGTGCGCGCCGCCGTCGGGGCGAAAGGCGCGAAGAAAGGTGTGCGCCGCCACCAGCCCGCCCATCAGCCGCTGGCGGGAGGCGTCATCCAGGGGCAGGTCCGCCCAGCCGGGGTCGCCGCCTTCCACCGCCGTGGCGCGGAACAGGGGGAGCTTCGCGGCCGGGTCCTCGCCCCCGCGCGCCGCGAAGTCCAGCGCGGCCAGGGCGCCGTACAGCTCCACGTAGTGCGCGTCGTTGGCCTGCCCCTCGCCGCCCACCTCGTTGTGCTGCTGCTCGCGGGGCACGGCATCACCCAGCACGTACAGGGCGCCGTATCCCGTGCTGGTGGTCAGGTAGGTGGGGAGCGCCCCCGCGGCGTTCTGCGCGAACAGCACCGTCTCGGGCCGCGGCCCCCCATCGGGCGCCTCGCGCGTGGGCGGTGCGGGGAGGGTGAAGTAGGGCAGGTACAGCGCGCCGCCAATGCGGGCCGGGGGAATGCCCGCGATGTCCGACGATCCGGGGCTCCCCTTGATGCCGTCCGCCAGCGCGCGCCCCACCACCGGGAACGCCGCCGAGCCCGTGCCGCCAAAGATGGATCCCACGGCGAAGTAGACCGAGCCTGCCTCCGTCTGCCCCTGCGAAACCAACTGGGCAAAGAAGGCCTGCTCCCGAAGCCGGTTCATGAACACCGTGCCGATGGAGGGCACACCCCGAAACCCCATGGTCAGGTCCATCCCGCGGATGCGTTCCGGGTTCAGCAGGTCGAACAGGTGGCCCAGCGCGGCGCTGCGCCCGCGCATGAGGATGCGGTCCACGCGCGTGGCGAAGCGCGGGTCCGCCAGCCCCTTGTCGTCCGCGATGGGCGACCAGGCCACGGCGTCGCCCACGGCGTTCACCACCTCCGTGCGAAAGTAGCCCGTGACCGCGCCCTGCTCCGCCAGGGCGTGGCGGGTGTCGCGGTACAGGTCGATGAGCTGGCGGGCGCGCTCAACGGCCGCGTTGGACTGGTCGGGATCCACCAGCACCAGGCGGATCTGCCGCGGTCCCAGCCCAAAGGCGCACAGGTACAGCAGGGGCTCAATGGTGCGGATGCCGCTCCCGCCCAGCGCCAGGAAGGTGAGCGTGCGCTGGTCGATCCCCGAGTTGATGAGGTTGGTGGACATTGGCTCAGGCTCCGAACGGGTTCCACCGGGGCCACGGGCAGCCGCGGTTGTGAAACAGGCCCCGCGAGGCGGGATGCCACCCCGCGATGCGGGTGAGCAGCAGCGACCCCAGGCAGAACGCCAGCGCCGCCCACACCAGCCCCGCGCCCGCGCGCTCCACCAGCAGCGCGTCCGGCAGCTCCGCGCGGAATGGGAGCGGATTGGTGTCGCAGGTGTCGGCCAGGGCGTGCTGCGGGGCCAGGGTGAGCACCAGCACGGGGACCAGGGCCCCGGCCAGTGCCGCCGCCAGCAGGAACGCGTACCAGCGCCGCACGAAGCCGGTGTTCAGGCTGCTGCCGTACGTGAGGTAGCAGAGCAGCACGGCCAGCAGCACCGCGCCCAGGGACCCCCACACGACCCAGCCGTAGGCCGCCGCCACGGGACCGGGATTGAAGAATCCCACCGGGTCCACCGGCTCCCCCGGGGCGGGGAGGGGGCAGGCGAGCCGCAGGTTGGCCGGCGGGGGAGACCACAGGTGCAGCAGGGATTGCCACATGACGAGCCTCGCGGAACGGGTGGAGGTGGAGGTGGATGGGGTGCGGTGGATGCGCGTCAGCTCACGACCACGAACAGCCGGAGCGCGGGGGGCGCGGTCCCCGGATCGGCCGCGCGGAAGCTCTCGAACAGGCGCCCCAGGCCGTAGGTGCGGCGCGTGTCCCCCGCGGCTTCCGCGTCGTACGCGTCCAGCCAGGCGGGCTCGCCCGCGGGGCGCAGCTCCAGGCGGTACAGGTAGGGGGCCGCGTCCGCTCCCCGGGTGATGAAGTCGACGGCGAGCGGGTCGCCCGTGAGCCGCAGGAGCGCCGCTTTCCCCGCGGAGGTCTGCCAGGGCACGGCGCCCGGATCGTCCGCCAGCCCGCGCACGCTCACCTGGGGCACCAGCCGGCGCCCCCGCAGCGCCGCCAGCGCGCCGCGTCCCAGGGGCGAGGTGGTGTCGCTCACGGCCACCCGCGCGCGCAGCGGCCGGTTGCTGGCCGCCGCGCCGCGCACCCGGGCGATGGGGCCGCCGGCGCGGGTCTTCGCCCACCCCGGCTCCAGCGAGATCGCCTCCGTGCTGCTCCCCGCCAGCCGCACGGCCGTCTCGGCGAGCGCCGGCAGCGGCGTGACGAACAGGTTCTCGAACGTGGCGGCCAGCGCGGCCGTCACGCGCCCCTCGTCTCCCGGCGCCACGAAGGCGAACGCGTAGAGGGGGCAGGTGCGATGATCCACCGCGGAGTCGGCCGCCGGGGCGCGGCACCCGGACGCATCGTCCTCCACGGGCTTGAAGGGCGCGTGCGAGGCGGCGACGATGAACGTCCCCCCTGCCGCCGTCCACCGCTCCGCCGCCCCCCGCATCCGCACGAACTGCCCGTTGGCGGTGTTGGGATTCGTGCGCCGCCCGTCGCCGATGACCACGTGGGTGGAGCCGAGCGTGGAATCCGCGCCGACCGAGTCCAGCACGGCTTCCATCTCCGTGTTGCCGTCGGCGTAGAAGCCGGCATTGCCCAGCACGTCCAGCCCGCCCGTCGTCTCCTCGAGCACGTTGCCGAACCCGAACACCCGCGCCGGCCGCAGCCGCGCCTCGAAGCCGTCCAGCACGGAGCGGTAGTCCGTGGGCACGTCGGTGCGGTACTCGGGATCCAGGAAGCCCTTCATGCTCCGGCTGCGGTCCACGTACAGCCGCACCGGCCTGCCCGCGTCCTGCGTGGGCCACACCGCCATCGAATCCCCGTCCGCCAGGGCCGCCGCGCGCTGGAGGTCGCCGACCTCTCCACCCTCCGGCTGCCCTGAATTCTGATTCCTGCAGCCTTCACACGCCGCGAGCAGCACGATCAGCGGCAGCGCGGCCCAGGCGGGGAAGCGGGATGCGGCAGGGTCGCGGCGTCCGCCGATGGCCCGCGTGTTTCCAGGTGCCATGAGACGATGAGGAAGCTCGGGATGAAGACGAAACGTCGATCCGCCGGAGAGACGGCGTGGGCGACGTCCGCCACGCTTCTCTTGCCGGCTCGCGATTTTAGAGGGACGGGCGAACCGCGGATTCACAGGGGGGGAGGAGTGCTGCGGAAACGCGGACGGATGGATGTGTTCGTCTAAAGATTGGCTCAAAAGTGGTCGGGCTGGAGCGTGTCCTACGCAAGTCGCGTCGTCGGTGCTGGCGCGCCTCGGCCCGCTTTCGCCGCGTCCCGTCGTGCCTCGCGCCCCCTCCGCGTCCCCCCGACCCGCATGAACGGCGGCTGGCGGAAACGACGATCCCCGGCGGCCAAGGAGGGCCGCCGGGGATCGGGAATCGTGGACCGGGGTCGCGCCGCGTAACGCTAGTCGCGCACGGACTCTGCCTATACGCCCTCCGCCGCCACGCGGAGTGCCTGCTCCGGCAGCGCGTTCGCCGCGTGCTCGGCGAGCCAGGCGTCCAGCGCCTCGGCGGGCACGGGGCGGGAGATGAAGTAGCCCTGCACGGCGTCGCACCCCAGCCCGCGCAGGAACTCCAGCTGCCCGGGGTGCTCCACGCCTTCCGCGATCACCGTGAGCCCCAGGCGGTGCGCCATGGCCACGACGGCGGAGACGATGGCCGCGTCGCCCTCGTCCGTCTGCACGTCGCGGACGAAGGTGCGGTCCACCTTGAGCGTGTGGATGGGAAAGCGCCGCAGGTACTCCAGCGACGAGTATCCCGTGCCGAAGTCGTCGATGGAGAGCCGCACGCCCACGGCGCGCAGCTCCCCCAGCACCTCCTCCGACGCCGCCGTGTCGCGCATGGCCACGGACTCCGTGATCTCCAGCTCCAGCAGCTCCGCCGGCAGCCCCTCGCGCTCCAGCGTCTCGCGCACCTGCTGCACGAGCGCGGGCTCCTGGAACTGGCGCACGGACAGGTTCACCAGCAGCCGCAGGTCGCCGTGCCCGGCCTCGCGCCACCGCCGCGCCTGCCCGCACGCCGTGCGCAGCACCCACGCGCCCAGCGGCACGATGAGCCCCGTGGCCTCGGCCACCTCCAGGAACTCGGCGGGCCCCAGCAGCCCCAGCTCCGGGTGCCGCCAGCGCACCAGGGCCTCCACGGCGCAGGCGCGCCCCGTCCGCAGGTCCGCCACGGGCTGGTACGCCAGCTCCAGCTCGTCCCGCGCCAGGGCGCGCCGCAGGGCGCTCTCCGTCTCCAGCCGCTCGCGGGCGCGGCGGTTCATCTCGGGGGTGAAGAAGCGGTAGCAGTCGCCCCGCGTCTGCTTGCCGCCGTACATGGCGATGTCGGCGTTGCGCAGCAGCATCTCGCCCTCCCGGCCGTCGTCCGGGGCCACGCTGACCCCCGCGCTGGCCGTGACGAACAGCTCGCGCCCGCCCACCCGGAACGGCTCGCGCAGGGCGTCCAGCACCTTGCGCGCGACCTCGCCCGCCGCCTCCGGCGCGTCCATCCGCGGCAGCAGCAGCACGAACTCGTCGCCGCCCAGCCGGGCCAGCGTGTCTTCCTCGCGCACGGCCGCCCGCAGCCGGTCGCCCACCTGCCGCAGCAGCGCGTCGCCCGTGGCGTGGCCCAGCGAGTCGTTGATGACCTTGAAGCGGTCCAGGTCCACGAAGAGCACGGCCAGCCGGTGGCCGTTGCGGCGCCCCTGCGCCAGGGCCGCGTCCAGCCGGTCCAGCAGCAGGCGGCGGTTGGGCAGCCCCGTCAGCGGGTCGTGCCCCGCCAGGTGCTCCGCCTGCAGGGCGCTGCGCACGGCGGCGGCGCGCTGCTCCTCCAGCAGCGCCATCACCATCCCCAGCCCGATCACCCACTCCAGCAAAAAGTCCAGCGTGCCCAGGTAGATGGTGTACCCCGGCATCGTGTACCCCAGCAGCCGCCCCGCGGCGAGCGCGAAGTAGTGCAGCTGCTGCGCGCCAAAGAGGGCGAACCCGGCCGCCACGATGCCCCGGCCGGCGCGGGGCCCGCCCGCAGCGGGGCGCACAGCCCATGCGCTCCACGCCAGAACCACCCCCAGCACCAGCGAGCGCAGCCCCACCCGCACGAAGTAGCGGCCGGCCCCCGCCTCCGCCGGGGTCACGAACGCCAGCGTGGAGGCCAGCGCCGCCACGGCCGCCGCGGGGACGATCCACCGCGTCCAGCGCGCGGGCGCCGCCCGCCCCGCCGGCAGCTCCCAGCTCCCCGCCGCCAGCCACCCCGCCTGCAGGTACGCGCCCAGCAGGCTGCCAAAGGTGAGCCCCAGCCGCAGGGGGTGCAGCGCCGGCAGCGCCCGCAGCGTGGCCACGGCGCCCGCGCTCACGGCCAGGTAGGCCATGAACGCCACCCAGCTCAGCCCCCAGTGCCGCAGGTACGGCCGGTCGCCGCCGCGGGCAAACGCCAGCAGCAACAGCCCCAGCAGCAGCGCGCCGGCGGCCTGTGCCAGGCTGGTGGCCACGAGAAAGCGTGCCGAGTCAGGCACGGGGGGCTCCGGGAAAGGGTGAGTTCACGGAAAAGAACGGGAAAGGCTCGTTCGGATGGGGATGCGTCCCCGGCGGCCGGAAGGGTCCGGCCGCCGGGGAGGCGGAGGGGAGCAGGGGGGGGAGCGGTGCCGCCGGGCTAGGCGCGCGCGGACGCGGCCTGCGCGCTCTCGGCCACCTCGCGCAGCTGGTGCACCGCCAGCGCGTACGCCGCCAGGGGGCAGTCGCCGTTGCGTACCTCGCCGTACAGCTCGCGGTAGGCGCGCACCTGCCGCGGGTTCTCCTTTTCCACCTGGTCCAGGGCGCGCTTGCCCTCGCCCCCGTTGTGGGCCAGGACGGCCTGCACCAGCGCGCGCTGCGCCCGCTGCACGTCGTCCGCCAGCGCCTGGGCAAAGCGCCGCTCCCAGGGGTCGCGCCCGGCCGCGTTCCGCACCGCCTCGCGCAGCCGCGCCGTGCCGAAGCGCTCCGACACCGTGTAGAACGCCCTGGCCGCCTTGAGCTCGTCCGTCCCGGCGCCCCGGGCCACCTCCACGATCTCCAGCAGCTGCGGCAGGAAGCGCAGGGTGATGAGCCGCTCGCCCAGCGTGCGCTCCACCCCCAGGTCCGCCAGCTCGCCCAGACGTGCCAGGAACAGCGCCCGGTCCTCGCCGCTCACGATCTTGGCGAAGTTGCCGCGCAGCTCCGCCAGCCCGCTCCGCGCGTCGTCGATGAGCGCGTCCGTGGCGCCGTCCCCGCGCGCGTTGGCCAGGATCCACGCCGTGGTGGCCTCCAGCACGCGGGCCAGGCCGCCCAGCCAGCGGTAGAGGGTCTCCGACTTGAACCGCCCCTCCAGCGCCGCCAGGTCCGCGCGGATCTCCGGCGCCCCCGAGATGCGGCTGGCCACCAGCCACGCGCGGACGACGTCCGGGATGGCCTGGCCCGTGTCGCGCGAGATGCGGTGCAGGAAGCTGCTCCCCATCAGGTCCACCAGGTCGTTCACCAGCTGCGTGGTGACGATCTCGCGGCGCAGCCGGTGCCCGCGCAGCCGCTCCGTCCCCGCCGCCTCCACGGCCTGGGGCGGAAAGTAGTGCACCAGGTACGACTCCGTGGCCGGGTCGTCCGGCACCTTGCTGGCCAGCAGCTGCGTCTTGGCGAACATCTTGGAGTGCGCCAGCAGCACGCACAGCGTGGGGCGCGACAGCCCCACGCCCCCCGCGCGGCGCTCCGCCAGCCCGTCGTTGTCCGGGATGTCCTCCTTTTCCCGGTTCAGCACGCGGTCGCGCTCCAGCGCCTGGATGAGCGCCGTGAAGTCGTCCAGCGACTCCTTGGAGCGGATCTCGTCCAGCGACACGGCGAGGGACTGGCTCACGTTGTCGTGCAGCACCAGCTCGCTCACCTCGTCCGTCATCTCCCGAAGCAGCTCGTTGCGCTGCTCCGTCGTCATCGCCCCGTCCTGCACCACCCGGTTCAGCAGGATCTTGAGGTTCACCTCGTGGTCCGACATGTCCACGCCGGCGGAGTTGTCCAGCGCGTCGGTGTTGATGCGGCCGCCCTGCAGGTGGAACTGGATGCGGGCGCGCTGGGTCATCCCCAGGTTGCCCCCCTCGCCCACCACCTTGCAGCGCAGGTCCTCCGCGTTCACCCGCACGGGGTCGTTGGGCGGATCGCCCACCTCGGCGTGCGTCTCCTCGCGGTCCTTGACGTAGGTGCCGATGCCGCCGTTCCACAGCAGCTCCACGGGCGCCGTGATCACCGCGCGGATGAGCGACTCGCCGTCCAGCACCGTCACGTCGTCCGTCAGCCCCAGCGCGGCGCGGGCCTCCGGCGTCAGCTGCACTTCCTTGCTGCCGCGGGGAGCGAGGATGGAGCCCGCGGACATCAGCGAGCGGTCGTAGTCCTCCCACGACGAGCGGGGAAGGTTGAAGATGCGCTGCCGCTCCGCGAACGACGTGGCCGGATCCGGATCGGGATCGATGAAGATGTGCCGGTGGTCGAACGCGGCCAGCAGCCGGATCTGCTTCGAAAGCAGCATCCCGTTGCCGAACACGTCGCCGCTCATGTCGCCGATGCCGGCCACGGTGAACGGCTCCGCCTGGATGTCCTTGCCCATCTCGCGGAAGTGGCGCTTGACGCACTCCCATCCGCCGCGGGCCGTGATCCCTTCCTTCTTGTGGTCGTAGCCGTTGCTGCCGCCGCTGGCGAACGCGTCGCCCAGCCAGAAGCCGTACTCCGCCGCCACGCCGTTGGCCACGTCGCTCAGGTGCGCCGTGCCCTTGTCCGCCGCGACGACGAGATAGGGGTCGTCGCCGTCGTGCCGCACGACGCCCGGCGGGGGCACGAGCCTGGTCCCCACGATGTTGTCGGTGATGTCCAGCAGCCCGCGCATGAGGGTGCGGTACTGCTCGGCGGCCTCGGCGCCCATCTGCTCGCGGTCGTCGAAGCGCTTGCGGGTGATGAAGCCGCCCTTGCTGCCGTTGGGGACGATCACCGCGTTCTTGATCATCTGCGTGGTGACCAGCCCCAGGATCTCCGTGCGAAAGTCGTCGGGCCGGTCGCTCCAGCGAATGCCGCCGCGGGCCACGGCCGCGCCCCGCAGGTGCACGCCCTCCATCCGCGAAGAGTGGACGAACACCTCGTACAGCAGGCGCGTCTTCTTGAGCTCGTCCACGTCCGCGCAGCGCACCTTGAACGAGATGTAGGGCACGCCGCCGCTGCGGGCCGTGGGCTCCGCGCCCCCGTGGCGGTAGTAGTTGGTCCGCACGGTGCCCTCCATGAGGGCCAGCAGCCGGCGCAGGGCGCGGTCGTCCGGCAGGGCCGACACCTTCTCGATCTCCGCCATCAGCCGCCCGCGCACCTCCGCCTGGTCGCCGCCCTGCCCGCCGAAGCGCGCGTGAAAGAGCTCGATGAGCAGCCGGGTGACCATCGGGTACGCCGCCAGGGCGCGCGACACGGCGATGCGCGAGGGGATGGCGCCCACCTGGAACGCGTACTCGCTGTAGGCGCGCAGCAGGTCCGCCTCGCGCCAGCGCAGGCCGGCGGCCAGGGTGAGCCCGTTGAAGGGGTCCTCCACGGCGTCGCCGGCGCGCACGGCCAGCAGCGACTCGGCCAGGATGGGGGCCACGTCGTCGGGGATGGGCGTGCCCTCGCGCGTCTGCACGGCGAAGGAGTAGATGATGAAGCCGCGCTCGCCCGCGCCCGTGAGGGAGAAGGTGTCCACCTCCACCACCCGCATGCGCGCATCCTCCAGGATGGGCATGAAGTCGGAGAGGACCAGCCGCTCGCCGCGCAGGTACAGCTTGAGGACGGAGCAGCCGGCCGGCGCCGTCTCGCCCGGCAGGGGCTGGCGCAGGTTCAGCCCCACGGTGCCGCCGGAGCGCTCCAGCTTTTCCATGTGCAGCACGTCGTGCACGGCCGCCATGGGGGCGTTGGCCGCGCGGTACTCGGGGCTGAACGCGCCCCCGTACGTCTCCGCCAGCCGCGAAGACTCCACCTCGTCCGTGAGCTCGCGCAGGGCGTCGCGCAGCCGGTCCTGCCAGCTGCGCACCAGGGCCGCCACCTCGCGCTCCAGGGCGCGGGCCTCGGGGACGGGCGCGTTCTCGCCCACGGCCAGGTAGAAGTGCAGGCGCGCCCGGTCGCCGGCGGCCATGGCCATCACCTGGTTGAGCACGGTGCCGCCCAGCCGCTCCGCCAGCCGCTCGCCGATGGCGTGCCGCACCTCGGCGCTGTAGCGGCCGCGGGGAAGGATCACCATCACCGCCGCGTGGTCCCGCCGCTCGTCCGCGCGCACCACCACGCGCACGTCCTCGGTGAACAGCGAGTCCAGCGACGCCTGCACGGCCTCACCCAGCTGCTCCACGGAGGCCTGGAACAGCTCCTCCTTGGGCATGTTGTTCAGGACGGTGACGATCTCCTTGTAGTCGTGCCCGCCCTCGCGCGCGCCGGAGCGCTCCAGCACCCGCCGCAGCTTGCCGCGCAGGATGGGGATGTCGTCCGCGTCCGTCGCGTACGCCTGCGAGGTGAACAGCCCCAGGAACCGCCGCTCGCCCCGCACGCGCCCCTGCTCGTCCAGCGTCTTTACGCCCACGTAGTCCATCCGCACACGGCGGTGGACGGTGGCCACGCGGTTGCTCTTGGCCACGGAGAGCACGGGCCCCTCCATGAGCCGCGCCACCATGCCGGGCGCCATGTCGCGCACGGCCACGGGCGCCTGGTACGCGGACGACGCCGGGTCGCGCAGGATGCCCAGGCCCGAGCCGGGGGCCAGCGACACGGCGGCCGCGTCGCCCTCGCCGCCGATGGTGTACTCGCGGTAGCCCAGGAAGACGAAGTTGCCGCGGCCCAGCCAGCGCAGGAAGCCGGCGTCCTCGGCCAGCTCGGCGGCGCGGTCGGGAAAGCGCGCGGCGTACTGCTCCAGGACCAGCGCGTTGGCCTCGGCCTGGGCCACCATGGCGTGGAAGTCGCCCGTGGCCTCCACCACGTCGCCCAGCGACCGCTCGACCTCGTCGCGGATCATCTCGCGGCGGGCGGGGTCGTGCACGCGCGCGATCTCGGCGTGCGTGAGCGCCTCCAGCGTGCCCCCTTCGCCGCCCAGGGCCACGATCTCGCCCGACGCGTCGCGCTGCACGCGGAGCACGGGGTAGATGTAGTGGTGGATGGGAAGGTCTTCGCGGCCCAGGTACTCGCGGATGGTGTCCACGATGAAGGGCCGGTCGCCCACCTCGGCGCGCACCACGGTCACGCCGGCGTTCCACCCCTCTTCCTCGGGGTTGATGACCTGCGCGTTCACCTGGTCCGGCCGCGCGCGGCGCAGGAACTCCCAGGCGCCCAGGGTCATGGCGGCCAGTTGGTCGGGGCCGCGCTCTTCCAGCAGGTGGCGCGGTGCCTTGACGAAGAAGGCGCGGGCGAACTCGCAGAGCAGGGCGGTGTCGCCCCGGCCCAGGCGGGTAAGATGGTCGCAAAGCTCGTCCACCGTCACCGCGCGGGGTGCGGAGGCGAGCGTCGGTTGCGGAGTGCTCATGCGTGCGCTGCTGTGCTGTGCTCGGCGAAAAAGTAAACGACTACGGCCTCTTCGGCGTAGCCGGGCAATGTAAGCGACGAGGATGCGTTTGGCACGTCACTGGGCAAAGTCGCGCGGAACGGCCCCGCGACGGTCTGTGCCGGACAGGCGGGCACCGTGCACCGGCGGAGGGCCCCCTCCCCCCGACCCACCCCCCGGCCCCCTCCCCCGCTTCGTGGAGGGAGGGGGAGAACTTCAACCTGGCGGCGGGCTGCTTCCGTGCACGGGCGGGGCGCCCCTCCCCCGGCCCCTCCCCGCGCAAACTGCGCGCGGAGAGGGGAGACCTGACGGTCCCGCGCACGAGATTATCATTTCGAGGGAGCGCGCGACGGTACTCTCCCGTGCACCGAACTCCGCGCGCGACCGAGGAATCTTCTCCGCCGGCGCACGTGCCCTGCCTCGCGCCGGGATCTCTCCCCCGCAACCCTCCCCCAGGGGTTTTTGGGGGAGGGTGGGCGAGTAATGCGAGCCCGGGTGGGGGCGCTCCGGACTCCGCCACCTCGACGGCACCGTCCCGCCGCAATCTCCCTCCCCCACGCAGTTTGTGGGGGAGGGTCGGGGAGGGGGGCGCTCCGCCCGCGACGAATCTCCGCCCTACCGCATCGAATCTCCCTCTACCGCTCCATCGTCATCACCGCCACCATCGTCTCGATGCCGTCCCACAGGTTCTGCAGGCGCAGGTTCTCGTTCTCGGCATGCTGGTTGTTGTCGTGGTTCACCACGGGGACGGTGATGGTGCGCGTCTCCAGCGCGGCGCTGATGATGGAGAGCGGCAGGCTGCCGCCCAGCGTGGGGACGGCGATCACGGGTTCGCGCGTGGTGGACTGCACGGCGCGCAGCACGGCGCGCGAGACGGGCAGGTCCATGGGCGTGCGCTCGGCGTTGTAGCCGCCGGGCCGCACCCGCACCCGGGCGATGCGCGGGTGCGCGCGGCGCTCGTCCGGCGTGGGCTCGCGGTCCAGCACGTGGTAGCCCTGCGCGCGGACGTGGTCCACCAGCCGCCCCGCCTGCCGCGCGACGTCGTTCCCCAGCACCAGGCGCAGGTCCAGCACGGCCGTCGCCTCCGTGGGGATGACGTTGCGCGCCCCCGCCGCGATCCCCCCGCTCTCGAAGCCGTTCACGTTCAGCGACGGCTCCGCGATCAGCTCCACCAGCGGGCGGCCGCCGCCCTCCACGGCCGCCAGCCCCAGCTCGGCCATCAGCTCCCGGTCGTTCGCGGGAAGGGCGCGAAGGGCCTCCCGCTCCGCCGGGCCCAGCGGCTGCACGTCGTCGTACCAGCCGGCGACCGTCACGCGGCCCGCGTCGTCCTTCATGGACGCCAGCAGCTCGGCCAGCATCATGGCGGGGTTGGGCGCCCAGTTGCCGTAGTGGCCGGAATGCAGGGGGCGCGTGGGGCCGTAGACGGTCACGTCCACGTTCACGTCGCCGCGCACGCCGTAGACGACCTGCTTTGCGCCGGATTGATGGACGGGCCCGTCGGCGATGATCCACGCGTCCGCTTGCAGCACGTCCGCGTGGGCGCGCAGGATGGCGTCCAGGTGCGGCGAGCCGGCCTCCTCCTCCCCCTCGAAGAAGAACTTCAGGTTGGAGGACGGGGTGATCCCGCTGGCGCGCATGGCGTCCACCGCGGCGAGGATCGCCATCACCCCCGCCTTGTCGTCCGACGCGGAGCGGGCGTAGAGGCGCCACTCGGGGTCGATGGGCTGCCCCTCCGCCGGCAGGGGGACGATCCGGCCGCCGCGGTCCAGGCGCGCCGTGCGAAAGACGGGGCGCCAGGGATGGCTCCCCGTCCACGCGGCGCTGTCCGTGGGCTGGCCGTCGTAGTGCGCGTAGAGGACGATCGTCCGCGTGGCGCCGGGCACCCGCCACTCGCCGTAGACGGCCGGCGGCGCGTCGCCGGATTCCAGCAGCCGGGGCTCCAGGCCGCGGCGGCGCATCATCGCCAGCAGGGAATCCGCGTTCAGGCGGATGTCGCCGCGGTCGCGGGCCACGTTGGGGAGGGCGAGGAATCCCACGTACTCGCGCAGGATGGCGTGCTCGTGCGCCTGCCTCCACTGCCGCACGGCGGGCGACTGCGCCTGCACCGGCGGGGACAGGACGATGGACAGGAAGGCCATGGCGGCGGCCGCGGTGCGATGGGAGCGGAGGACGGGCATGGGGATCCGGATCGGGGGAGGCGCCATCGGTCTCGGACGGGTATTCGGATATGCTCGCGCCCGCCGCGCGACGGCGCAACCGTCCCGCATCCATCCCCCGGAACGGACGCGGGCGCCGCGAGGGTCGCGGCGCCCGCGGAGGGACGACGGTGCGGCGGATGGGGATCAGGTCACACCTGCGTCCCCGTGAGCCGCTGGACGGCGAGGACCAGCAGGCCCAGGGCGACGAAGGCCACGAACCCCGCGGCCACCTGCGCGGCGAGCACGCGGCGGCGGGAGATGCCGTAGAGCCGCGGCAGCACGGCCAGGGGAACGCCGACGATCAGGTACAGGGACACCAGCCCCGCCGCCACCTGGCCGGCCGGCAGCACGCCCATCAGGGCCGTGAGCGCGGTGGCCGCCCCCATGGTGTAGCCGCTGACGATGGCCGCTTCTTCCGTGGAGATGCGCCGCCCGCTGGCCCAGCGGAACGCCAGGCCGTACACGCCGAACGTAAGCAGCAGCAGGAGGAGCGTGAGCTCGTTGTTGAAGTCGTCGTCCAGGCCGCTGATCAGCTCCCCGCTCACCTCCGCGCCCGTGAGCTTTCCCACGAGGATGGCCGTGACGAAGCTGAGCACGTAGAACGTGACCGGACTTTGCACGGCCCCCCTGGGCAGTGCGTCGGGCACCGGCTCGGGGAAGACGTGGCCGGCCCGGACGGCGGGGCGCGCCAGCACGGTGCGAAAGAAGCGGCGCGGCCGCGCCAGCAGGTAGCCGATGGTGGTCGCGAACGCCCGCGCGTCGTTCAGCCGGTCCACGACCAGCATGTCCCAGATCTCGTGGGCCACGGTGCGGCCGGGATCGTCCGCGAGCTCCTTGCCGCAGGCGCTGCAGTACGTGCCGCTGTCCAGGTGCCCGCAGTGCGCGCAGGCGACCACGTCCGCGGCGGCCGGGGAGAGGGCGGTGTCGGTCATGGGGGAGAGAACTGCGGGTGTCCGGCGTAGCAGAAGACCAAAAGGGATAACAGCAAAACACCCGTTCCGGCAAGTGCGTCCGGCGGATGGAATCCAGAAAATCCTCCCCGCCCGTCGTCATCGTTTCGAGCGGGTTCGTACGGGCTTGCAGTTTCTTTCTGCCACGCCCGTGATGTCATTCTGAGGTCGGCGCCGGCCGGATCCGTCCCGTGACGAAAAGGCGCCGGCCGAAGAATCTGGTTGCCCCGGTGCACAGACCCATCCGTGCACGACCTTACCTACGGCACCCGGGCGAGTCCGTGCACTGTAGCGACCAGATTCTTCGGTCGCGCCCAAATGCCGGTGCACCTTTGGGTTCCGGGTGGGCGCTCCCTCAGAATGACACCACGGGTGAGAAACTACGAACCGGTTCGAAAACCGCTCTCGCGGCGCGCAGGTTCGATCAGCGCACGGCAAAGATGGGCGTGCGGGTCTCGTAGCGGCGCGTGGGAAGGCCCAGCAGGCGGACGAAGAAGCGGCGCACGCCCTTCTCCACGGCGCGGCTCACGGGCTGCTGGCCGGCCACGGCGGGGCGCGCCTGGCCCCGCAGCCAGTGGCGCAGCTCCTCCAGGTCGCTGGCGGAGAGCGTTTCCACGCTGAGCGTGGCCAGGTAGTAGAAGCGGCCGCCCGTCTCGGGGCGCACGGTGGGCTGCAGGGCGGCCTGCAGCGCGGCCTCCGCCGCCTCCAGGGTGGAGTAGCGGCGCTGCACGCGCCCGTCCTCCAGCGTGTATCCCTCGCCCAGCGGCGCGCGCAGCACGGCGCGCTGGATGGTCTGCACGCCGGCCAGCTGGTCGAACGGGTCTTCCTTGCGCCACAGCTCCACCCGGAACTCCAGGCGCAGGGGCAGCCCGTTCTGCAGGGCTTCGCGAAGGGCCGGGTCGCGCAGCAGCCCGCCGATGCGCACCATGGGGCGCCATTGCGCGGACGGGCCGCCCGCCGAAACGGCGAGCGGCCTGCGGGACTGCGCCTCCGCGGGCACCGCCATCACCATCAGCAGCACCGCGAGCCAGGAGAGAAAGACGGGTCGTACGGATCGAATCAAAAGCGAGGGGCAAGCCGGATGAAGAAGTTCACGCCGCCGCGGTCACGGTCGTCCATCACCGGGACGGCGAAATAGATGCCCAGGTCGCCCACCAGCACGCCGGCGCCCAGGTCCACCACCGTGGGCTCATCGTAGCCGTCCACGCCGCGCCATCCGCGGCCGGCGTCCACGAAGAACACCCATCCCAGGTCCGCGTCGATGGAGGCCCACCCGCCCCAGCCGCCCCCGTCCGCGTACTCCGCGTCCTCGTCGTCGCCCCATCCGCCCAGGTCCAGCCGGAACGACATGTCACCGCGGTACTCGGCCTGGAAGAGGGCGAACCCGTCGCAGCCGTAGCGGGGGTAGAAGTTGCCCCGCGTCCCCGTGCTCCCCTCGCTCACCGTCTCGGCGCGGGCGCCGCAGTCCAGCGCGAACAGGGGAAACGCCGGGAGGGTGCCCTCGCCGCCCAGGGCGTGCTGCCGCTGCGGGGGCAGGCCGCCGCCGTTGATGGACGCCGCGCCCGCCAGCCGCAGGTTGAGCCGCGACGACGGGCTGATGCGGTTGTAGCGGCGGATGTCGATGCTTCCCGACAGCCACTTTACGTCGTACAGCTGCGGCGCCACGGGGGACGAGTCCCGCGTGTTGGCCTCGGGGCGGGTGAGCGTGCTGCGGAGCGCCTTTTCCAGCTCGCCGCGCACGAACCACCCCGTGGAGGGGTCCTGCGCGTCGCTGCGGCTGTCCACCTCCATGATCGTCGCCACGCTGCTCAGCCGCCCCGCGCCCACCAGCGGCTGCGGGCGCCACGGCTCGTCGTTCCGGTACAGCGCCAGCGGGCTCCCCGGCGCCATGCTGCGGTGCCGCTCTTCACGATACTCCACCGTGGTGGACAGCGGCCACTGGCGCGGGGCCAGCGTGGCGAACGCCGTCCATCCCCGGCGGTGGTAGTGGTCGCGGAAGTCCTGGTGCAGAAAGAAGGTGCTGAGGCTGTTCTCCAGGTCCGTCAGGTGCCCGGCCTCGATGGGATCCACCACGGAAAAGGCCCGGCCGCCCACGCGGAACGTCCGCCGCCCGCCGAAGAACTGCTCGATGCGCGCGTCGTACCCCCAGCGCTCGGGTCCCAGCCCGCCGCCCTGCTCGGTGCGGAAGATGGCCAGGGCGCGCACGCGCAGCGGGTTGCTCCCCCCGGTCTCCACCGCCGGGCCGAACTTGATGGGGAGACCTTCCACGCGGTTGTAGCTGCGGCCGGTAGCCAGCACGAACTGCGCGTGCCCCCGGCCGTCGTCCTCCTCCCAGCCGTCGTCCTCGCCTTCCGTGGCGGCGCGGATCTCCGCCGGCGCATCCACGTCCGCGGCCAGCCCGCTGCAGTCGCCCGTCACGTCCACGGTGGCGCCGCGGCGGCAGTGGCTCACGGGCTCCGCAAAGACCACCATCTCGCCGCCCACCTCGGCGCTGTCCTGGCCGGCGATGTCGCCGCCCACCACCAGCACGCTCCCCGTGATCTCCGCGCCCTCCGTAAGCCGCAGGCTGCCGTTGACGACGACCACGTCGCCCTCCACGCGGCCGCCCAGGGACAGGTCGCCGTCCAGCACGGCCACGTCGCCCTCGATCACGTCGCCGGACCCGATCTCGGCGTCGCCCTCGTAGCGGCGCGTGTCGGCGTCGTTCAGGACGCGGGTGGCACGTTGGGCCAGGTCCGCCGGCAGGGCGCCGGGGTCCTGTGCCCGCGCGGCCAGGGGCGCGGCGAGAGCCAGCGCGGCCAGGGCCGTCAGCGCGAATACGCGCATGGTGTCGTCTCCAGGGTGGGGTGCGGCTGCATGGGTATGCCAGCCGCGCAAGGCGAAGGCCGTGCCTGCCGCGCCCGATTCGGCATGTGGTTGAACAAAGCCTGTTTACGTCCTCGGTCCCGTTCCTCTGCTCCGCGAATCCGTGTCACTCCGACGCATCCATGCGATGCGAAGAGGACGCAGGCGGAGCCAGAAGCGGAGACTCGCCGCGGGCCGAGCGCCCCCCTCCCCGACCCTCCCCCACAAACTGCGTGGGGGAGGGAGATGGAACGGGACGGTGCCGTCGCGCGGCCGGCGG